>Ga0315338_1000461_pt1 | contig 92845 bp, 77 predicted proteins | sample ASW8metaG_FD_204518 | JGI IMG/M metagenome (GOLD analysis project Ga0315338, IMG submission 204518) | Ammonia-oxidizing marine archaeal communities from Monterey Bay, California, United States - ASW #8 | ecosystem: Environmental > Aquatic > Marine > Coastal | place: USA: California | collected...
CCGCACGACTGCCACGTGTTCCTGAGTAGCTCAATTGGCAGAGCATCCGGCTGTTAACCGGAGGGTTGTAGGTTCAAGTCCTACCTCAGGAGCCAATCTTTTCAAGAACTTATTGGCAGTTTCTCATTCAATCGCCCTCGAGTGGGACGCGCGTGCATCCGGCGGCGCCGTGGCACATGGCATTAGGCGGGGCACTCCTCGCCACCAACGCATCAACAGGAAGGTCCTATGAGGCAATGGATACCGGCGGTGGCCGTAAGCGTGTGGGCGGTGCTTGATCCGGTGACGGTACAGCTCTCCCATGCGGGGCAGCTACCCGAGGACGTGCATCCCGTGTCGCGTAGTCGGCTCCCTCCGATCGACCGGACCGAGCTCGATACGACGCGGCGAGAGTCCTATGATGCGGCGACGCGAGCCGCCGTTTCGGCGGGCGCCACGCAGAGCGCCGCGGCCCTGCGCCTACATGGCTCGGGCACTGACCTCCGGTTCTCCGGACCACTCGGGCGCCGGCTGACCGAGTTGGCCATCTTGACGACGGCGCGCGAGCACGACCAGCCCTACGAGTGGGCTCTGCACGAGCTCGACGCACTGGCGGTCGGACTGGATGAGGCGCTCATCGACGTGGTGCGGCACCGTAAGCCGATCACCGGCGTGGGCGACCCCGAGGCCATCATCCTGGAGGTCGGCCGCGAGCTCTTCACCACGCGTCGACTCGGTCCCGACACCTACGCGCGTGCCTTGGCAATACTGGGAAAGACCAACCTGGTTGACCTCATCGACCTGATGGGCCGCTACGCGTCGACCGGCGCGACGCTGACCGCGTTCAATCAGCAGATGCCGATGGGTTGGCGCCAGTCTCTCCCGTTGCCGTTCACCTATCCCGACGACATCCATCTCGATTCACGAAGCCGTCTACCGCTCCAACCAGGTCCGTACCGCACCTCGGTGAGCGCACTCTACGGCCGCATGGCGTCCCCTGGGGGCATCGGTCCCTTCCAGATTCGGGCCTACGGCCAGGGCCTGCCGTCGCTCGAGTCGAGGGTCGGCGAGCGGCTGATGATGCTGGCGATTCTGGTGACGGCCAGAGCGCACGATTCTCAGTACGACTGGACCATGCACGAGCCGACGGCGGTTGCGGCGGGCCTGCAGCCGGAGGTGATCGAGGTCGTCCGGCATCGCCGGCCGTCGACCGGTCTCGACGAGAATGACGCCGTGCTCGTCGACTTCGCTCGCGAGCTCTTCACCGACTACAACGTCTCGGCCGACACCTACGCGCGCGCCGCGGAGGCGTTCGGCGAGACCGACCTCGTCGACCTCGTCGCCTTGATGGGAGCGCACGCGGCGGATGCCGCGGTGCTGGCGGCGTTCGATCAGCAGCTGCCGGAGGGGGTCGACCCGCGGCTGCCGCTTCCGTAATCGAGCCGGGCTGGAGGTGCCATGAATACCTGGTTCCCGTCTGCCATCGCGATTCTGTCAATCGTCCTCATTCCGTTGGTCCCGAAGCTGCTGAGGATCAGACTCAGGTTTCTCAAATGGCTCCATTGGGACTCGGCGGCCAACCTACTTGAGAACCATTTTTGGGGTTGGGTGCTCTTCGTTCGCATAGCCCTGTTCGCAGTCGCTGTGGTCGCGGTCCGCGCCCGGATCGGCTGACCGGGTCCTTACCGCTGGGGCTGGGGCGAGACCCGGCCGACTCGCGATGGCCGCGAGACATACGGATTTCCGGCGATGTGGAACCGCCAGGGCTTGTCCGTGGCCCTCCGAATCCCGACTCGCGGAGAGGCGACGATGCTTCGGGTGGGTACGGGTGTGCCAGGCGCGAGAAGTCTGAGGGAACCGCGCGGCGTCAGCAGATCGACACCATACGCCTCCCCGCTGAGCCCCATGGCCTGGGTCAGTTTGGCCGGTCCCGACGCAAGCGAGATCAGCGCCTTTCGGACCCGCGGTTCCCTCGCCGCACGTCTCAACAGCCGCCCCGTGCTCTCGCTGGGGAGTTGTCTGTCTCTCCGACCCGCCATGAGCGCCAGGCCCTTCAGCGGCTGGAGCGCCCGCACCAGGACCGCTTCGCCTTTTCCATCCTCTCCGGTCACCACGTTGAAGCACCAGTGGATGCCATAGGTGAAGTAGACATAGGCGTGCCCCGCGGGTCCGAACATAATTTGGTTGCGCTCGGTTCGTCCCGCGAACGTATGGGACGCCGGGTCGGTCTCGCAGTACGCCTCGGTCTCGACGATGATGCCGCTGGTGGTGCCGTCGGGGGTGCGATGCACCAGCACCGCGCCCAGCAGCCGCTGCGCGGCCCGCGTGGGAGAGGTGAGCAGCGCGTCAGCCTGAAAGATTGTGGCCACGGCGGAATATTACGGTGTTCCGGGCGGGAACCGGAGCCGAGCGCGCCGCGACACGCTGCCGCGATGTGGTTGACTTGTGAGCCGGTCGGCTTCAGGATGCGTTCGCGACATGAGACGACTGACCGGACACCATCTCACGAGATATCCGGTTGTGGGTGTCGCGTGCGTCGTTACGTTCGCCGTTGCGTGCGAGCCGTCTTCAAGCACGTCGGTTGCGCCGCTTCGGACGGAGCCCGATGCGCAAACCAGCCGCTCAACTGCCGCCGCTGAACGCGTCGACGACGTGCTGGCGAGTGCCGTCAGCCGACAGGACGTGCTCGGAGTCGTCGCGATGGCGGTGGACAGGAACGGCGTGATCTATCGTGGGGCGTTCGGCGCCGCGGACGAGTCAAACGACCTCCCGATGGACGCCGACGCGGTGTTTCGTATCGCGTCGATGACCAAGCCGGTCACCTCGGTGGCGGCGATGCAACTTGTCGAGCAGGGTGCGATCGCGCTCGATGAGGCCGCCGCCGTCTACCTGCCTGAACTCGCGCAGACGCAGGTCCTCGAACAGTTCGACCCGCCGCGTGGCACCTACGATCTCCGGCCTCCGGCAAGTCCCATTACCGTCAGGCAGCTGCTCACCCACACGGCCGGTTTTGGCTACCCGTTCACGAGTGACACGCTCCGCGATTTCGAGCCACCGGCCGGTGATGGTGACGTGGTCGGCCCGTTGTTGTTCGATCCCGGGACGTCCTGGTGGTACGGGACGAATACCGACTGGGTGGGTCGTCTCGTCGAGTCCGTATCCGGGGAGAGCCTCGAGGCGTACTTCCGCGAACACATCTTCGCGCCTTTGCAGATGCCCGACACCGTCTTCAACGTGCCTGAGGCTGACTGGCCCCGGACGGTCGCGCTGGCCAACCGCCAGGGTGAGGGCGGGTTACTGGAGGTAGCACGGCAGGACCCGACACCGGTCACCACCTTCAGCGGCGGGGGTGGTCTGTGGTCGACGGCCAACGACTATGCCCGATTCATGCGGATGTGGCTGAACGACGGCGTGCTCGACGGGCAGCGTGTGCTGTTGGCTGAGACTGTCGCGACGATGTCCGCCAACCAGGTCGGATCGTTGGCGGCCGGGACGATCGTGACCGCCCTGCCTGAGCTGTCCAACGACTTCAGACCCACCGCGGATGGGCGCGGACGTTTTGGTCTCGGATTCCTGATCAATCTCGATGACGAGCCCGGACGTCGTACCGGCGGGAGCCTGGCCTGGGCGGGGCTCTACAATACGTACTTCTGGATCGATCCGGCATCGGGAGTGGCCGGCGTGATCCTGACCCAAGTGCTGCCGTTCGCCGACCCGCGGGTGCTCGGCGTGTTCGATGCATTCGAGCGCGCCGTCTACGCGCTCGTCGCCGAGGTGGTCTAATACGCCAGCGTCTTGCTGCCGACAGACACGTCGGGGCTCGAATACTGAAAGGACCAATTGTGCGATCTCTCGTTTCTTGTCCGCTCGTGGTGGCGGTCTGCTGTGTGTTGTCGGCCTGCACGCCCGGTGCCGACTCAGGGTCGATGTCGTCCACGGCGACCGGCGGGGCGCCGGACACCGACGACCAGAAAATTCTCAACGCGTTGGGCCAAGCGCTCGCCCAGAACCTACTTCCCGCAAACCTGTCGGCGGACGAGCTTGCGTTCGTGCAACGCGGCCTGAGCGACGCGGTTCTGGGCCGGGACGCGCTCGTGGTCCTGGACGAATATGGCCCCCAGATTCAGGGGTTCATGGAATCGCGCGTCGCGGTGGCCGCCGGTGGTGAACTGGAACTGGCGAACGCGTTCCTGGAGGCACAGGCCGGTCTCGACGGGGCGGAACGGACTGAGTCCGGGATCATCATCCAGGAAATGACCGTGGGAACCGGTGCCAACCCCGCGGCGGAGGACACGGTGTCCGTGCACTACCACGGGACGCTTCGAGACGGCACCGTCTTCGACAGTTCGGTCGACCGTGGCGAGCCCACGACCTTTCCGCTCACCGGGGTGATTCCTTGTTGGACCGAAGGCGTGCAGCGTATTGCCGTCGGCGGCAAGAGTCGGCTGGTCTGTCCTCCGGATCTCGCGTACGGTCCACAGGGACGGCCAGGGATCCCGGGCAACGCCGCGCTGGTGTTCGAAGTCGAGCTGCTGGAGATCGTCGAGAATTGACCTCCATTCAGATCACGCGACTCGTGGGTGCTCGCCTCGCGCTTGACACCCGAGACCCGAAAATCGAAACTCGTCCGTCATGAGCGACGCGAAACCGCTGGCAGGAAAAACCGGTGTGGTGTTCGGAGTGGCGAACAAACGCAGTATCGCCTGGGCCATCGCCAAGGCATGGGCGGAAGCGGGAGCTACCCTGATCTTCAACTACCAAGGGGAACGGCTGAAGCGGAATGTCGAGCAGCTCGCCGGCACGTTCGGCGCCGACGTGCCGCTGTATCCGTGTGATGTCAGCAGCGACGAACAGGTCGACTCGTTCTTCGAGCAGGTCGCGTCGCACACCGACACGCTCGACCTCATGCTGCACTCGGTCGCATACGCGCCGAAGGAGGCACTCGAAGGCGGCTTCTTGGGCACCACGCGTGAGGCGTTCCGGACATCGCACGACATCAGTGCGTACTCGCTCGTCGCCCTGGCCCAGAGAGCCGTCCCGCTGATGAGCGACGGAGGCAGCATTATCGCCATGAGCTATTACGGGGCCGCGAAGGTGGTCCCGAACTACAACGTCATGGGCGTGGCGAAGGCGAGTCTGGAGGCCTCGGCCCGCTATCTGGCTGCCGATCTGGGACCCCGACAGATTCGGGTCAACTGCATCAGCGCCGGTCCCGTGCAGACGCTAGCGGCCCGCGGCATCGCCGACTTCAACATCATGCTCAACCACTACCGTGAGCGTGCGCCGCTGCGCCGCAGCTGCGACCCGGCGGAGCTCGGCAAGACCGGCGTGTTTCTGGCCAGTGACGGGGCGGCGGCCATCACGGGCCAGACCCTGTATGTCGACGGCGGGTACCAGATCATGGCGATGTGACGCGCTGTCGTCCGATGCGATCTCAGTGAGGGTGGAGGCAGACATGCGGAAAGTCGTCCTGGGCCTGACGCTGGTGTCGGTGATGATGCTGGCCGGATCGAAGCTGTCCTCCGGCCCGGCGGCACATGGTTTCACCGTTGCCCACCTGGCGGCGATCGCACTGGAGGGTCGCGTATCATTCGGCTCTGTCTAGGCGGCCCGAGATCTATATCGACGCATTCCCCGTGCTGGGTGAGCGTACGCTGATCTCGACCAGTGGCGGCCGCGCCCAGCTCTGGTCCGCGGATGGTCGCGAGCTGTTCTTTCTGAGCATCGACGGACGACAGATCTACCGCGTGTCGCTCGAGACGTCGCCCGCGCTGACGATCGAGCCGCCGCGAGTTGTGGCGGAAGGGGACTTCCTGCCGTCGCTCGGGCCTGAACGGCCATACGACGTCAGTCCCGACGGTGAGTCCTTCGTCGTGATCACGCCGGAGAGCGGTACGGGTCCCAGATCCCCGCGCGACACTATTTTCGTGTAGCACTGGTTCCATGAACTGTCGCGCCTCGTACCAGTCGATTGAGGCGTTGAGGCGCGACACGAGTGTTACGGTGGGTAGGAGTGGAGGTGTTATGAAGTTGCGGCAATTGGTGGTGTTGGCGATCGGCGGCCTGGCGTTTCTGCAGGCCAACCCCAGTTTGGCTCAGTGTGGGCCGGACGGCGACGTTCCGTTCATCTGCGGGCCAGTGAGTCCGGAGGATCTCGTGCTCGTTCCGGACTCGCCCTGGGTAATCGCGGCGGGGATGGAGGACGACGGATATCTCTATGCGATCGACCGTCGCGACCATCACTCCACGGTGCTGTTCCCGAAGGCATCCTTCGGTTCGCGCCCCGACGCGGCGTTCAGCCGCTGTTCAGGACCGATGACAGGGGGATTTCGGCCGCATGGACTCAGTCTGCGTCCCGGCCGCAACAATCGTCACACGTTGTATGTCGTCCGGCATGGCGCACGCGAGGCAATCGAGGTCTTCGATGTCGACGCCCGGAGCGGCACGCCCATCTTGACCTGGGCCGGCTGCGCGGAGGCGCCCGAGGGCGTCACCTTCAACTCGGTGACCGCGCTGCCCGGGCCCGGCTTCGCCGCGACACACTTCAATCGTCCGGTGGGCGCGCTCTGGGAGTGGCAGCCGGAGAGCGGGTGGACGAAGGTCCCCGGGTTCGAGACGAACGGACCAAACGGTCTCGTGTCGTCGCCCGACGGCCGCTGGTTCTACGTTGGTGGCTGGGGCACCCAGTCGCTGATCAGGGTCTCGCGGGGACAGACCCCGGTCCAGACCGATGCCGTGGAGGTGGGCTTCCACATCGACAACGTCCGCTGGGCTCCCGACGGGTCCCTCCTGGCCGCCGGTCACGTGGGCGCGACGCCGGAAGCCATTTTTCAGTGTCTGGGACAGCAACAGTGTGATGACGTGAGCTCCCATGTTGCGAAGGTCGATCCCGAGCGGCTGACCATGCAGGAGATCGTGCGGTATCCCTCCAACGAGTACATCATCCTCGGTACGGTGGGACTCCAGGTCGGAGACGAGATCTGGCTCGGGGGTATCGCGGGATCGGACCGGATTGCTCGTTTCCCGGCGCCGTAAGCGGCAGGACAGTTCAATGGTTCACGGTCGGAGGCACCTCGAGAGTCCGCGGGCACGCCGCACGCGCATCGAGGTGCAATCGAAGTGCGCTGACAGGTCTTGTTCGAAGCGGCCGCGTTCGATCAGGCTCCGCAGCCACAGACGAGCGTGGGTCACCATTCCTGGCATTCGGTTCCACCCTCTGGTCCCAGGGGATCTGATGGTAGGCTTAGCATCCCTTGATGGGAGTCCCGGTCGAATGCGGCGGGATTTTCTCAAGGGGTTGCTTGCTCTGAGGAGAGGTCACATGGCTCAGGTCACAATCACGGTCAACGGCAAGAAACGCACGGCTGAGGTCGAGCCGCGCCTGCTGCTGGTCCACTTTCTACGGGAACAACTCACCCTGACCGGCACCCACGTCGGCTGCGACACCAGCCAGTGTGGCGCTTGCACCGTGCTGGTGGACGGGCGTAGTGCCAAATCGTGCACGCTCTTCGCGGTTCAGGCTGACGGGTCGGAGGTGACGACCATCGAGGGTTTGGCCAACGGCGACCAGCTACACCCGCTACAGGAAAGTTTCTGGGAGGAGCATGGCCTGCAGTGCGGCTACTGCACCCCGGGGATGATCATGTCCGCGGTCAATCTGCTGAATGACAACGCGGCGCCCTCTGAAGCGGAGATCAGGCACGGGCTTGACGGCAACTTCTGTCGCTGCACCGGGTATCAGCACATCGTGAACGCCGTACAGCACGCGGCGGGCACTGCGAGTAAGGAGTAGGTGATGGCCGCGTCTCCCGTCCTTCCGAAGTTGGTCGGTCAGCGCGTCAAGCGACGTGAAGACCCACGTCTGATCCAGGGCCTCGGCACGTATGTCGACGATATCAAGCTCGTCGGCATGCAACATGCGGCGTTCAAGCGCAGTGACCTGGCTCACGGTCGCATCCTGTCGGTCGATGTGAGCGAGGCCGAATCGATGCCTGGGGTCGAGGCGGTCTTCACCGGCGCCCAGATCGCCGAGTTCGTGGGCCCGATGCCGATCGGCACGCCATTTCCGTCACCCGATCATCACCCGATGGCGGTAGACACTGTCCGCTACGTCGGCGAGCCGGTCGCGGTGGTGGTGGCCACCGACCGGTATGTGGCCCGCGACGCGGCCGACACCATTGTCATCGACTACGAGTCGCTCCCGGCGGTGGTCGACCCCGAGCAGGCGATGACCGGCCAACCGGCCCAGATTCACGCCGACTTCGAGAACAACCTGGCCGTCGCGCTGGTGCCGAGTGGGACAGGGGTCTCGGCCGACCTCCAGACTGTCGACGACACCGCGGTTGACAAGGCATTTGCCGATGCCGATGTGGTGGTGTCGCAAAGGATGTACAACCAGCGTCTCGCGCCGACGGCGATGGAGCCACGCGGAGTCCTGGTCCACTACGAGCCTGGGAAGGACACGATGACCATCTGGTCGTCGACCCAGAACCCCCACATTCTGCGGTCGTTCATCGCGGCTCTGAACGGGATGGGACAGGACCAGGTGCGCGCGATCGCGCCGGAGGTCGGCGGCGGCTTCGGCGCCAAGATCAACATCTACGGCGAAGAGTATGTCGTGGCCGGCCTGTCGAAGCGGCTCGGGATTCCGCTGAAATGGGCCGAGGACCGGTCGGAAGCGTTTCTCGCCACCATTCACGGGCGCGACATCATCGGCTATCTCGATCTGGCCGCGACCAGCGACGGCAAGGTGCTGGGGATGAAGCTGAGGCTCATCGCCGACATCGGTGCGTACAACATGCTGCTCACCGCCGCCATTCCGACGCTGACGATGATGATGGCCAACGCGACCTACGACATTCCGGCCATTCGCACGACCCTGACCGAGGTGTTCACCAACAAGACCCCCACCGATGCCTACCGCGGAGCGGGGCGACCAGAGGCCACCTACTTCGTCGAGCGGGGCATGGACATGCTGGCGCGGGAGCTGGGGATGGACCCGGGCGACCTGCGTCGCAAGAACTTCATCCAGCCTGACCAGTTTCCCTACGCGACCCAAATGGGGGCCGTCTACGACTCGGGCGACTACGAGAAAGCGCTCGACCTCGGCCTGAAGAACGCGGGTTGGGAAGAGCTGAAACAGCAGCGAGATGCCGCCAGGGCAGAAGGCCGACTGGTCGGGATTGGGCTCGCCATGTATGTGGAAGTCTGCGGCCTCGGTCCGTCCTCCTCGCTCCCCACGGGCGGTTGGGAGCACTCGCAGGTCACCATCGAGCGCGACGGTCGCATCAGCGCGACCACCGGGGCGTCGCCACACGGTCAGGGCAATGAGACCACCTTCGGGCAGATGCTGGCCGACCAGTTCGGCGTGCCGCTGGAACACGTCACGATTCATCACGGCGATACCGGCGTAGTGAAACAGGGCATCGGCACCTTTGGCAGTCGCTCGCAGGCGGTGGCGGGCACCGCGCTCCACCTGGCCGGCGGCAAGGTCAAAGAGAAGATGGCCAAGTTCGCGGCTGCCCTCATTGAGGCCCATGAGGACGACCTGGTGTTTGAGAACGGTCGCATCTCGGTCAAGGGTGTGCCGGATTCCGGGAAGACCTTCGCGGAGGTGGCCGGTTACGCCTACGTCCCGGTGCCGTTGCCTGAGGGGTTGACCCCCGGGCTGAGCGAAGAAGCGTTCTTTGAGCCGGCCAACAACACGTATCCGTTCGGCTGCCACATCTCGCTGCTCGAGATCGACCGCGACACCGGTGAACCGACATTGCTTCGGTTGGTGGCGGTTGACGACGCCGGCAACCTCATCAACCCGCTGATTGTCGAGGGTCAGATTCACGGTGGGCTCGCGCAGGGCATCGGGCAAGCGATGGTCGAAGAGGTCCGGTTTAGCGAAGACGGACAACCGCTGACCGCGTCCTTCATGGACTATGCCATCCCGCGTGCGGCCGATTTTCCACGCTTCGAGCTCGACAACACCGTGACCCCGACCCCGGTCAACCCGTTGGGGGCCAAAGGGGTCGGTGAGGCAGGCACGCTGGGGTCGACGCCCTGTATCGTGTCGGCCGCTGTCGACGCCTTGAGCGAGTTTGGTGTGAAGCATATCGACATGATGCTGCGGCCCGAAAAGCTGTGGCACATCATTCACGGAGGTCACTCGTGATTCCGTCCGCCTTCGAGTACGAGCGTGCGACTTCGGTCGACGACGCCCTGGCGAAACTTGCTGCGACCGGCGGAGCCGGCAAGCTGATTGCCGGCGGGCACAGTCTGGTCCCGCTGATGAAGCTGCGGTTGAACGAGCCGACCACGATCATCGACATCGCGCGGATTCCCGACCTCGCCGGGGTTCGGGAGGGTGATGGCGTGATCGAGATCGGGGCCGGCACCGTGCATCACGATGTCGCCACCTCCTCCGTGCTGCACGACCAGTGTCCCGTCGTGTCAGATACGGCGGCGACGATCGGAGACCCGCAGGTGCGGAATCGGGGCACCCTCGGCGGGAGCCTCGCGCACGCGGATCCGGCGGCCGACTACCCGGCGATGCTGCTGGCGGTCGATGCGCAGATCCAACTGCAGGGTCCGGGCGGGACACGTGCGGTCGCCGCTCAGGATTTCTTTCAAGATCTGTTTACCGTCGACCTTCGCGCGGACGAGATCATCACCGCCGTGCGGTTTGCGCCGGTGCGTGCCGCGGCCTACGCGAAGCTGTATCAACGTGCGTCGCGGTTCGCGATTGTCGGGGTCGCAGCGGCGCTCGAGGTGGCTGATGGTGTGATCGGTTCCGCCCGCATCGGATTGACCGGCGCGCTTTCGAGCGCGGTGCGCCTGCCGTACGTCGAAGAGGCGTTGGTGGGCCAGGCACCGACTGCCGAGACCGCGTCGAACGCCGCAAAGGGGGCTGGGACCAGCCTCAGCGATGTCAACGGGGATCTCCACGCTAGCGAGGAGTATCGCCGCGCGATGGTGTCGGTCTTCACCAAGCGGGCGATTGAGGGCGCCCTGGCGCGCGTGTAGGGGCTGGTAATTAGACAGGGCTGCGCCCCGAACCCCACGCGGCCGCTCCGCGGGGACCCCGAGTGCCCCACTCCGCGGCCGCGGGGCGCGCATGGTCGCGCGCCCTGGATTTGAGCCGACGCGGCTACTCGGCCGGAGTCCTTAGGCCCGAAGCCTCGGGTGCTGGCGGTGTCTGTCCCACTGTGTCAAAATTGAAGGTCGTAGAGGGAGATTGATTCAAATGATGAAGCGGCAGAAACAGCTGCTGGCGATGGCAGCAGGACTATTGATGGCGTGTCTGGCGCCGGGAATCGCCGCCGCGCAAGGCGACGGTCCACGCGCATTCGATGGCCATCCGGACCTCAACGGCGTCTGGCAGGCGATCGGCACCGCAAACTGGGACCTCCAGGACCACCCGGCCGCAGCCGGACCGGTCGATACCGGCGCCATCGGCGCCATTCCGCCGGGGCAGGGCGTGGTGGTTGGCAACACCATTCCCTACACACCCGAGGCGCTGGCGCAAAAACAACAGAACTTTGAGAACCGGTGGACCGACGACCCGGAGGTCAAGTGCTTCATGCCGGGTGTGCCGCGCGCGACCTATTTGCCGCATCCGTTTCGCATCATCCAGGGCGACAAGAAGATCATGATGGTCTACGGTTTTGCCGAGGCGAACCGAACCATCCACATGGACAAGCCGGAGCGCGAGCGCGCACCGATTGACAGCTGGATGGGCCGTTCGCACGGGGCCTGGGATGGCGACACCCTTGTCGTCGACGCCGAAGGGTTCAACGGGGAGTCCTGGTTCGATCGCGCCGGCAACCATGCTAGCTACGCGTTGCAGGTCCAGGAGCGGTATACGCCGATGGGTGCGAACGTCATCATGTATGAGGCGACGATGACGGACGAGAACACGTTCACGGAGCCGTGGACGATCAGGCTGCCGCTGTACCGGCGGCTCGACGAGAATGTCCAGGTCCTCGAGTTCAAGTGTGTGGAGTTCACCGAAGACCTGATCTACGGGCATCTTCGCAAAGTGCCCACTCGTTAACGGGATTGCATAATGAATCGAAGACAAAGAGCTTGCACACTCGCAGCGGCCGCCCTGCTCTGGTTGGTTGCGCCGACGGCGTCGTTCGCGGCCGAGGCCGACTACCACCACGTACATCTGACCACCTCGAACGCGACCGAAGCGATGAGGTGGTACACGCGGTATCTGGACTGCGAACCCTTGACCGACCGAGACGACGGTGTCGATTGCTTCGGGACCGAGGTGGTGTTTGAGTCCAAGGCGACGTTGGGCAGTAGCCAGCGCACTGGTATCGACCACATTTCTTTCTCGTATTCGGACCTGACGGCCAAGATGGGTGAGTTGGCGTCGGTGGGCGTCGGAGGCTCCGGGGTCAGGCTGCAACGGTTCGAAGACGGGTCGACTCTGCGCGACGTACCGGGGCTGTTCAAGTACGGGTTCATTTTCGACCCGTGGGGCACTCGTATCGAACTGGTGGAGGACAGCGACACGCTCGGCTTTCACCACATTCACCTGAGCAGCACGGATCCGGACACGACTCTGCAGTGGTATCAGGACCGGTTCGGTGGCGAGCCCGCGAGCTTGCGAGGACAGATCGACGGGCTGCGCATGGGCGACATCTGGCTGCTCGCCATGCAGCACGATGGTGGCGTCCCGGCCGCGACGGCTGGTCGGGCCATCGATCACATTGCGTTCGCGGTCGCAAACTTGGACCCGGTCGCCGGTGAACTCGAGCGCGCCAACGTGCAGTTCCTCGAGCAGCCGGGCGTGCCGGAGGGTGCCCGGACCTCCGCGAAGCGTGCCATGGTCGACGGACCCGACCACGTGAGTCTGGCGGTGGTCGAGGCCGGTTTTGCCGGCGTTGTCAGCAAGATGGCCGAAGTCACCGACATCACGACGGAGCGCAGAGACTACACCGTGCCGCGCACCCCGTGGGGGACACCGGACTTCCAGGGGGTCTGGACTGGCGATGCCTCCCACGGGATCCCGTTGCAGCGTCCCGACGACGTAGGCGACGCGGACGTGCTGACGCCAGAGCAGGCGGCCGCGCGGCGCGAGCGCGGCACCCTGGGCAGCATCTGGGGCTATGAGGCCGAGTGGCGCGACACAACGCTGGGATACGTGAAGTCGGCGCCGTCGCGTCAGGTGGCGATGATTATCGACCCACCGGACGGTCGCATTCCACCGCGCACTGCGGAGGGGGAGCGGTTGAGGGCAGAGGCGCGCGCCGCGCGACAACCGCTGCCCGAGGGGCCTGAGAACCTCAGTTCCTGGGTGCGTTGCATCACGCGCAGCCTGGTGCAGACACCCGGGGTCTATAACAACGGGTTCCAGGTCATGCAGGGACCGAACCATGTCGCCATGCAGGTGGAAATGCTGCACGAGACGCGGGTCATCCCCACCGACGACAGCCCGTTTGTCGGGTCCGATATCGCGTCTTGGCGGGGTGACGCGCGTGGCCACTGGGACGGAGATTCGCTGGTGGTGGAGATCCGAAACTTCAATGGCAAGGCGCCGTATCAGGGGTCGAGCGACGCGTTGACCATGACGGAGCGGTACACCCGCACCGGACCCGACACGCTCGAATATCGGTTCACCATCGACGATCCGAAAGTGTTCACGAGGCCGTGGACCGGGATGTTCACCTACGTGCGGGACGAGTCGCAGTATGAACTAGTGGAATACGCGTGCCACGAAGGCAACTACGGGATGACCAACATCCTCAGCGGTTCGCGCTCCAAAGAAGCTGAAGCAGGACGCTAGAGGCCAGACGTTTTCAGGGGAAGTGAAGAGGTGACGGCAATGCGCAAAACAACAGGCATCATGGTGGCAAGTCTTGGAGCCGGTCTTCTGATGACGGGAGCGGCGGTGCAGGCGCATCACGCGTTCGCGGCCGAGTTCGACGCTAACAAGCCGGTCCGGCTGAGCGGCAAGATCACGAAGATGGAGTGGATCAATCCCCACGCCTGGATGCACCTCGAAGTCGAGGCCGACGGCGAAGTGCAGAACTGGATGATCGAGGCGGGACCCCCCGGGGCGCTGGTGCGCCGCGGCTGGACGCGCGAGTCGGTCGTGCCGGGCACCGAAGTGCTCGTCGAGGGCTATCAGGCGATTGACGGGGCGTTTCGGGCGAATGGCCGCGATGTGACCTTCCCCGACGGCCGCCGGCTGTTCGCAGGGTCGTCCGGCACCGGCGCGCCGCTTGACGGCCGGGACGCCACCGAGCCGGAATAAGCTGGGCGAATCTGTATCACCGGATATCTCTAACGCCGTGCCGCCACCACAAGGCGCGCGACAACGCGCCTCGCGGTGCGGCCCCGTGAGGTTCGGGGCGTAGCCCCGTTCGAAGAAAAGAAGGCAGGTTGATGATCCGCCCACTTTTTCGCGGGGCGAGGAATTCCAGTGCGCGGCGCGGCGGAAAGATCTATGTTAGGGATATTCGTACAGGTCGTTTAACCGGCGTCTGACGTTGGATCGTCGGGCCGAGCAAGACTTGAATCAGATTTGTACTCGTGAACCAGCTTGAACCAGCTGCGAACCCGGAGAACCCCACATGAATCGGCCCCCAACCGCTCTTGCGCTCTGCGCGCTCACCATGACCGCGGCGCTGGTCGTGACGCCGGCTCTCGCGCGTGCCGCCGACTATCACCACGTCCACATCACCGCATCCGCGCCGTCGGAGGCCGTCGGGTGGTATGAAGAGCACCTGGACTGTCTGCCGGTCGCGGACCGGCCCGACGCGGCCGACTGCGACGGCGTCGAGCTGATTTTCGTGGTGCAACCGACCATGGGCAGTACGCAGGGCACCGGGGTAAATCACATCGGGTTCTCGTATGCCGATGTCACGGCGAAGATGGCCGAGCTCGAAGCGGTCGGCGTGCGTGGCTCCGGGGTCAGAATGCAGCGTTTTCCAAATGGAGCCACGTTGCGTGATGTCCCGGGCCTTTTCAAGATGGGGTTCATCTTCGACCCGTGGGGCACCCGCATCGAGATGGTGGAAGACCCAGACACGCTCGGGTTTCACCATGTCCATCTCAGTGCCGCCAATCCGGCTGAGACCCTGGCGTTTTACCGCGATCGGTTCGGTGGCGAACCAGCCAGTTTGAAGGGTCAGATCGACGGCTTGCGTTTTGGCGATGTCTGGCTGCTCGTCGCCGAGCATGGGGAGGGTGTCCCAGCGACCACCCAGGGCCGTGCGATTGATCACATCGGTTTCGTCGTGGCGGACCTCGACGCCGAGGCGGCCACCCTGGTTCGCGGTGGCGCGGCGTTTACCGTGGAGCCAGCCGTTCCGGCCAACGCGCGCACGTCGGCAAAGCGGGCGTTTCTCGTCGGTCCAGACAACGTCAGGTTGGCTCTCGTAGAAACAGGTTGGGCTGGCGTCGCTGAGGAGCGGGTTGAAGAGGTGGCCCTTGACGCCGCGCCGTACACGGTGCCGAGGACTCCCTGGGGCGAGCCCGACCTGCAGGCCGTCTGGACCAGCAACTCTGCGCACGGCATTCCGCTCGAACGTCCGTCAGATGCCAATGACATCGGCTCGCTGACCGCCGAGGAGGCGGAGGCCCGGCGCGAACGTGGCACGCTGGGCAGCATCTGGGGCTACGAACGCGAGTGGCGTGACACCACGCTGGGGTATGTCAAGACCGCGCCGTCGACCCAGGTGGCCATGATCATTGATCCACCAGACGGCCGGATTCCCCCGATGACCGACGAGGCCATGGCGGCGAGGGAGGCTCGCGGGCGGGTGAACACCTCCGGCGTCGGCATGCTGGCTGCCGGTCCGGAAGAGCTCAGTCTGTTCGTGCGCTGCATCACCCGGGGCGCGCCAGGCATCTATATGCCCGGCATTTACAACAACGGCGTCCAGATCGTGCAGGGGCCAGGCCACGTCGCCATTCAAAATGAGATGATCCACGAGACCAGGGTTATCGCTACCCAGCCTCGTCCGGCGCTCGGATCCAATCTGAGCAGCTGGCTCGGAGATCCGCAGGGTCATTGGGAGGGCGACACGCTGGTGATCGAGACCACGCACTTCAACGGTCGCGCACCGTATCGTGGATCCAGCGAGAACCTGACGCTGACCGAGCGATTCACCCGGGTCAGCGACACGGTCCTCGAGTATCAGTTCACGATGAACGATCCCTCGATCTGGACCCGTCCCTGGACCGGCATGTTCCGGATGGACAAGGACGACGAGCAGTACGAGCTCGTCGAGTACGCCTGCCACGAGGGGAACTATGGGATGACGAACATCCTGAGCGGGGCGCGCGCCAACGAGCGGGCGGCCGAGTCTTCCCGGTAGCAGATCAGCACCGTTTCCATCGACTCATCCGTTCATAGCGAGGCCGTGCCGCCAGGAACTTGGCGGCGCGGCCTCCTTGGTGTACCGGTCGAGGACACTGGTTTTCCGGCGAGGCGCCAGTCTGGCGGTGTTGCTTCGTCGGTCACAGCCCACCTTGGCTGCTCCCTCCTCGCGCCTAGCCAGACAGACGCCTCGTCAGAAAACCCACTGGGGCCTTTTTCAGCAACCTGCTAGTCTAGGCTTCTGGTGCTGAATGGTGATTGATCCCCACGCGGAATACGGCATCGCCGCGTCACGCAAGCACCTGCAGCGCGTCAAGGGCAGCCCCGGCTTCGCCATCGATGCCCTCGACCCATCCGGGCGCGGCGTCCTGTTGCAATTCCCGGCCCCCGTCGACCAGCTGCCGCAGCCGGCGCCGCTGTGTTTCGATCGCCACTGGCAACCACACCACGACCCGTCCCTCTGCGAGACACCGCTGAGAGTCGGCACGTTGAACGTGTCGATCGTCAACGACGCCCAACTGGTGGGCCCCGGGCTCGTGTTTACCCGGGATGGAATGATTCTGGACAAGTCGATCGGGAGGCACGCTGAGCGATTCGGACTCGCGACGGGTCCCGACCAGACCTGCCGGTTGACCGACGGCCTGACCGGTCTGATCGAAAGCGCGCAGCGTGGTGGCGCGGTGTCGACGCACGAGCGCGACGCACTGCTACTGTCTGATCCCGCCACCCGACACTTTGGCATGTGGGTCCTGAAGTGCCTTCCCAAACTCAGGGTCCTGACGCTGCTCGCGGAGGCCGGTATCGACGTCGTGGTTCCAGCCGACGTGCCGGACAAGTTCCTGGTCCTGATGGAGTCCCTCGGCGTCGGCCCTAAACGGGTGGTCTTCCACGACCCGCAGGGTATCTCGAGCTACCGGAGACTCATCGTGCCGCCGAAGATCTACAGGCCCGGGAGTTCCCGGTACGGGAATCCGTTCGAGGTGTTCTGCACGGGGGCACGATGGGATCACCGCCCCGTGTCTCGCTTGGCCCTGCCCGGCCAGGGACCTGAGCGCGTCTATGTGTCGCGCCGGGGCAACCGGCGACGGCGGCTCGCCAACGAAAAGGCGGTCGAGCAGCTCTTTGCTCGGCACGGCTTCCGGATCATCGAACCGAGTGCGCTCAGTGCGGTGGAGACGCTGGCGATGTTCCGCGACTGCGAGCTTGTCGCCGGACCGCTCGGATCGGGACTCTACAATATTCTTTTCTCACGACGTGCCCCGAGAGCCCTCGTGCTTACGCCCCCCGTCACCAAGTTCGAGAACCTGTTCGTGACGATGCACCACGTCTGCTCGGCCAAGGGTGGCCGCGCGGGATTCGTCTTTGGGCGAACCGTGGACGGGTCGGTCGGGGAGGGCGGGGTGTTCGACTACACGTGGGAGATCGAAATGGGGCGTCTGAGCGACACGCTCGCGGCTCTTGCGCCGCCGCGCGGGTGACACGCCGGCGTCACGCGCGCGGGGTTTTTCTGACGAGGCGTCTGTGTGGCAAGGCGTGACGAGGGAGCATGCAGGCGGCATGTGACCGAGGAAGCAACGCTGTCCACGCGGGTGCCTCGTCAGAAAACCTAGGCGGCGCCGCGGTCGCGGGCGTTTTTGGCACGCTTCTTCATGGTCTTGTTGCAGGCGGCGCAAAGGTCCAGGCCCTGGAAGTCGAGATTGAGGTGCTTCTCGCGTAGTGACCGGATCTGGTCGCCATTCCACGCCTCTACCAGGCTCATCTCAGCCACGTTGCCATACGGCATCGTGCCATTGACGTCATACCCGCACGCCACGATCTGGCCGTTCGACTGGATGGTGAGACTGTCCCAGAGTTTGGGGCAGCTCCGCCGCCGGTCGGGATCGTACTCATCGGTGTCGCTCTCGTTGCCGCTGAACTGATCCGTATCGACCGCTCCACCGTAGTTGGTCATCTTCTTGACCAGGATCTTGACACGCGGCGACTGATACGGCGCCCAGGCTTGCTCGAAGGCCTCGATTTCTCCACGCTTGATACCCATGTTGATGATCAAGATCGTGACCTTCATTTTGGACTCGCGTTCGCGGTGCTGCTCGAGGAAGCCCTTCGCGTTGGTCACGACGCGATCGAAGTCGAAACCTCGCACAACCTTGTAGACGTCGCTGCTGTGCGCGTCTACCGAGAGCGTCACGTGATGCAGGCGGCTCTTGAGGAGCTTCTTGGCATTCTCCCGGTTCAGCGTCGTGACGTTTGTCGACAGCGAAACCCTCCCGATATCCTTCTTTCGAGACGCGTACCGGATCAGTTCGTAGGCCTGCGGATGGAGGAGTGATTCACCAAAATGGTGCAAGAGCACCCGGTCGACGCCCTTCCCCTGCAGTTCGTCCATGACCCGACGGAACATCGTGTCCGGCATGTGCTGCACCGGACGCGTCATGCTCGTCGTCCGGGCGCACATCGGACAATCGAGATTGCACTCGTTGGTCAGCTCGACGTGGACGATCGCTGGGAACGGGCTCGTGAAGCGCGCGTGGATCGTGTCGTGGGCAGAACGAGCGGGTGCGGCCATACTGGACGATTCTCCAACTCCGCCATCCGCGAAGTGTCTGTGCCACCGGATAAGAGCTTCGAGTGTGGGGACAAGTCACAAAGCTCACCAAATAGTAACGCTAGCCGACCGACTCCGTCATGGAATTCGGTCGATTTCAGGGCGGGGCATCCCGCGATCGCCTGCCTGATCACCCGCCGCGCAGGTCGAAGAGCGGCTCCGCTATCGTCATGTTCGCTTCATACCGCGCGGCGGCTTCGACCAGCGCCGCCACCGTCGTCGGCTGCTCGGTTGAGATGTCGTAGCGCTCACCGGGATCGACTCTCAGGTCGAAGAGCAGCGGCGGGTCATGCTCGGTGCGTGCCGGTGGCAGACCGTAGCGTCCTTCGGTCACGAAGTGCACCTTGTACGGCCCCTGCCGGAACGCGAACAGCTCGCCCATCCGGTAGTAGGCCATGCTTTCGCGCGGGGTCATGCCGATACCAAACAGGACAGGACTGATGTCGACGCCGTCGATCGGGCGGTCCGCGGGCACCACGCCCCCGGCGAGCGTAATCGATGTCGTGAACAGGTCCATCGCCGATCCGATGTCCTGGACCACCCCCGGCTCAATGGTCCCGGGCCACCAGAAGATCGCCGGCACTCGCATTCCGCCCTCGAACGTCGTGCCCTTGCCGTGCCGCAGTGGGCCAGCCGACCCGCCATGGGTCTCGAAACTGGTCCAGGGGCCATTGTCGCTCGTGAAGACCACGAGGGTGTTGGCCGCCAACTCCAGACGTTCCAGCGTCTCCAACACCCGTCCAACCGCCGAATCGACTTCTTCGATGACGTCCCCGTAGGTGCCGGCGGTGCTGTGTCCTTCGAATGGCTCGGACCGGAACAGTGGCATGTGCGGCATCGTGTGCGGCAGATACAGAAAAAACGGCTGGTCCTGGTGCGACTCGATGAAGGTCACCGCTTCCTGCGCGTACCGGTCTGTGAGCGTGCTCTGGTCGGCCGGACGCTCGACCTCCTCCTCGTTCCGCATGATCGGCACGTGCCAGTAGTCCATTTCCGGCGCGAAGTACGCAGTTCGGTTCGCCATGCCCTCCGGAAGGTGCCAGTCCATGTCGTTGGAGTACGGGATGCCGAACCAGGAGTCGAAGCCGTGTCGGGTCGGCAGATAGTCGGGCAGGTGGCCGAGATGCCACTTGCCGACAATGCCGGTGGCGTAGCCTTGGTCCCGCAACGCTTCGGCCAGAGTGACCTCGGTCGCTGGGAGCCCGGTGAGGGAATCGGGAAAAAAGACGGCGGTGCGTCGCCCGAACATGCCGCTTCTGAGATGCACGCGTCCCGTGAGCAGCGCGGCGCGGCTGGGGGAACATACCGGGGCCTGGGCGTAGAAGCTGGTCCACCGCTGGCCCTCGCGAGCCATCCGGTCGAGGTGTGGGGTGCGGATGTTGGGATGTCCGTATGACGCCAGGTCGCCGTACCCGAGGTCATCGGCCGTGATGATGACGATGTTGGGTGGTCCCTCGGCGGCTGAGCCGGATGCCTCGGAGACGGTAGTCGCAACGGTCGCCGACGGCGACGGTGAGCAGTTCGTGGCCAGCAGCGCCAAGCCGGCCATCAGGGCCAGCGGCGCCGTTCGTGGGGGCCGTCTCATGGCTACTGGTCGTCCTCGTCGTGATCGGCGTCCGCGGACTCCGCGTAGTAGTGGTCAAAGAAGTCCAGTTCTGCCTTACGGAAGTCGAACCGGTGCACGCTAGTGTCGCCGAAGTCCAGGAGCTCGTGACGCAGAGACGTGTAGGCGAGCCACGGCGGGGTGTCGGCGGTGTTGGGATTCCCGGTCGTGGCGAACGCGACCCAGTACGAGGCCATCAGACCGGACACCCAGCCGTCGAGCAAGGTGTACTCGTGTTGGGCGCCCGGCGCATAGAGGTTGTCAAAGACATATCTGATCTCGGCGCCGTGGTAGACGCCGGTCGTACTCGCCGGCGGGACCCGGCTGAAGTGATACAGAAAGGCTGGTTGGTTCACGTTTCCCATGAGGCGGGCCCATTCACGCATCTCCCAGCCGAAGTTCTGGTCACTATAGGACTTGAGGAACGCCTCGCGAGCGGTCGAGGGTGTATCACCGCCGTACAGCTCCAGGAACGCGTTGGCCTTGTCGCCAAACGTGTCGCGTGCCCAGGTCTGGTACGCGGCGACGTCCGTCGGCGTGCGTCCGACGGCCAGCGAGCCCTCATCAGCGTTCCACCCGACCATGACCGGAACTCGGTGCTGGCGCCCCCCCTCGAAGATGGCTCGAGCCGTGTCCGTGAGCACCCATCCGTCCACGACGGGTCTCGCGCGGGTCCGGCCCTCTGGGGTGCGCGCCGTCGTCATGACGTCGACCGCCAAGGCGGCCCGCATGGCGGCCAGCGTGACCTCGGCGGGATCGTCGACGCCCAAGAGCGTGGCGCCGAACCGTTCGCCCTCCGCCTCCACGGTGACGAGATCGGGCGTTGCCCCATACGAGCCGAGCACGCCGCCGCTCTCGCCGATAGCACGGTGAAACAACCCCTCGGCCAGCGGCGTGGCGAGCAACGTCTGGACGCTCCAGGATCCGGCAGACTCACCGAAGATCGTGACTCGGTCAGCGTCGCCGCCGAACGCCTCGATGTTGCGTCGCACCCACTCCAGCGCTGCGATCTGGTCCAGCACGCCGTAGTTACCCGATGCGGACTGAGGCGACTCCGTCGTAAGCAATGGATGAGCGAGGTAGCCGAACGGACCGAGGCGGTAATTGATGGTGACCAGGACGACGCCGCGGCGGGCCATCGCGCTACCGTCATAACTCGATCCGGAACCGGCCCCACCCGTGAGTGCGCCCCCGTGGATCCAGACCATGACCGGCAGCCGCTCTCCCGGCGCCGCCGTGGTCCACACGTTGAGATAGAGACAGTCTTCGCTGAGCGGCGGGATACCACCGCCGAGACTCGGTCGGCTGTCTTGCATACACCGTGGCCCGAATTGCTCCGCCGCCCGCTCGCCGGTCCAGGCCGCCACCGGAGCCGGGGGCTGCCAGCGTCGTTCGCCGACGGGGGGCGAGGCGAACGGCATCCCCTTGAACGTCCAGAGGCCGGCCTCGTCGTCCAGCCGCACCCCGCGGACCGTGCCGGTGTCGAGCGTGACGACACCGTCCTCGCTCGCCGCCTGCGGCGTGGCGACACCAACGCCAACGACGAGAGACAGTCCGACGACCAACCGGCCGTATCGACGATGAGGCATCCGGCATTATAGGGCCCTGTTCCACGAATCCCGACCCCACTCCACGCAGCGGGTGAGCCGCGTACCTTCGTGAACGCGGGGCCGCATACTATGATGTCCGCGTGCACGGAGGGCGGGCATTTGCCGCAGCGGGGCTGTCAGGTGCGCTGCTCGCGCTCAGTTTCCCGACGTTCGGGCACCCCGCGTCCGCGTGGGTGGCGTGCATCCCGCTCCTGATCGCACTCCACGACATCAAATCAGTCCGACGGGCCTTCTGGCTTGGTTTGACCACCGGCGCGGTGTACTTCGGTGGCACCCTGCCGTGGCTGACCGCCGTCATGGTGTCGTTCGCCGGGTTTCCCCAGCTGCTGGGCGTGCTGATCAACGGCCTGCTGGTGGCGTATCTCGCGCTCTTTCCCGCCGCCTTTGCCGTCATGGTCGTGGTGCTGTGCCGGCGACTCGGGTCGCTCGGCTTGCTGGGGGCGGCGCCGCTCTGGCTCACGACCGAGCTGGGTCGGTTGTGGATCCTCGGTGGGTTTCCGTGGGAGCTGATCGGCTACAGCCAGACCGACGTCTTGCCGGTGGCGCAGCTGGCCAGCCTGTTCGGCGTGCACGGCATCACGCTGCTTGTGCTGTTCGTCAACAGTGTGCTCGCTCTCGCGTTGGTCGGGCCGGCCCGATACCGTCTGCGCGCGTTGGCCTCGGCCGGGGGCGTGGGTGTCGTGGTCGTCGCGTTCGGAATGGCACGGCTGGCCGACAACCGACTCGTCCAGGCGGGAGACCCGCTGCGGGTCGGGCTCATACAGGGCAACATCCCGCAGGACCAGAAATGGGACGGGGACCGGGAAGCACAGATTTTGACTCGGTATTCGGAGCTCAGCCGTCAGAGCACGGCCGCCGGCGCGGAACTGGTCGTGTGGCCCGAGTCAGCAACGCCGTTCAGTTTCGAGAGCCATCCCGCGAGTGAGGACATTCGCCGGCTCGCGCGTGACGCCGGTGTCGACCTGGTGTTCGGGAGCACCCAACTGCGGCTGGAGCCGGAGTTTCAGCTCTTCAATGCCGCTTTCGCGCTCAACCCGAAGGGCGAAACATCGGCCGTGTATCACAAGATGCACCTGGTGCCGTTCGGTGAGTACGTCCCGTTCCGGTCACTGCTGTCTTTCGTGGGGCCTCTCGTGGAGGCGGTAGGGCCGTTCTCACCGGGTCTTCGAGCCAACACGATTCCGGTCGGGTCACATCTGATCAGTGCGGCGATCTGTTACGAAGTCATCTATCCGGCGCTCATCCGGGACTTCGTGCGCAACGGCAGCGAGCTCCTGGTCGCGATTACGAACGACGCGTGGTACGAGCGGTCCGCTGCTCCACACCAACATTTTCAGCAGGCGGCCATGCGCGCCATCGAGCAGGGGCGCTACCTGGTGCGCGCGGCCAATACCGGCATCAGCGGTGTCGTGGACCCCTACGGCCGCGTCGTGGCGCGGAGCGAACTGTTTGAAACCACCGTTATCACCGAGAATGTCCGGTTGCTGAGGGGCCTGACGTTCTACGGTCGTGTCGGCGACGTGCCGGCGTATCTGAGTCTCCTGCTGACCGTTGTCGCGATGGTGGTCGCCCGGCCTCCGAGACGTAGAGCGTCCGCCTGATGGTGCGGATGGTGGCACAGCAGAGGAGGTTGGAATCGTAGTCACCAACCTGATCCTGGTCGCGTTGTTCGGGTTTCTGGTGGCGTCGTTCTCGACCGCCGTCGTGGTCAGCCGACTGGTCTACAGGACCGACGTACGCACCCTTGGGAGCGGGAACGCCGGCGCCACGAATATCCTGCGCGCGTTCGGCTGGAAGCCGGCCGTAGTGGTGCTGGCGGTGGATGTAGCCAAGGGTTTTCTTCCCACCCTGGTCGCGCCGCGCCTCCAGTTCGCGGACATGCCGGGGCTCGAAGAGGTCCTGCCCCTGATCGCCGGCGCCGCGGCGGTGGTCGGACACTGCTATCCAATTTTCGCTGGATTTCGCGGGGGCAAGGGGGTGGCCACCGCAGCCGGCATGTTCCTCGCTCTGTACCCGGTCGCGGTGCCCATCTGCGCCGTGGTCTTCGCGGCCATCGTCGCTGTCACCGGGTATGTGTCCCTCGCGTCGGTCCTGGCCTGCGTCTCCATGCCGGCCGTGCTCGCCGCGTCCCGCTATGGCCTGGGATACGAGATTCCCGGTGAGACTTTGTTCGCGACGATCCTGCTCGCCGGCTTCATCGTGTTCACCCATCGGGCCAACCTCTTCCGAGTCCGGCAGGGGACCGAACACCGGTTCCGCGGATGAACACGCCCACCCACGTCATGCTCAACGCTCTGGCGCTGGGCCGCGGCCGCTGGCAGTCGCACTGGCTCGCGATCTGCGGTGGTGCGCTGGTGCCGGACCTATCTATGGTCTTCCTCTACGCGTATGAGCGGATGGTGCTGGGTACGCCCGAGCGGGTGATCTGGAGGACCCGCTACTTCGACCCCGACTGGCAACTGGTGGTCGACCTCTTTAACTCGTTCCCACTTATCGTTCTCGGCGCCCTGACTGCGTGGCGGCTGCGATCAACCGCGTGGCTCGCGTTCTTCGCGAGCATGGCGTTGCACTGCGTGACCGACCTGCTCGTGCATCGCGAGGACGCCCACGCCCACTTCTTTCCCTTCTCCTCGTGGCGGTTCGTGAGTCCCGTCTCGTACTGGGACCCCAGACACTACGGGTGGCTGGTGGGTCCGCTCGAGCTGTTGCTGATCGTGGGCGGTGCGGTGGTGCTCTTCCGCAGCCAGACCCGAGCCTGGCGGAGGATCGGGCAAGGGGTGCTGGCCGCGACGCTGGTGTTCATCGCCTTCGCCGTCACCAACTGGGCGTTCTGAGCCCTCAGATCAGCGAGGATGAGTGACCGCAGGGCACGGATGGAGCGCCGTCTCCGTATGTCTCGGTGAACCAACGGGCGGCGGAAGCACGCCGCATCAATCGGGGCGGCTCAATTGATGCGTAACGGCTCGAACGCGTGATGGGCGAGCTGGCGCTGGTCACCAAGACCCTACAGCGCCTGATGGTCGACAAAGGGGTCTGCACCCACGACGAGCTACGGACCACACTGCTGAAAGTCGACGGTGAAGACGGTGCTCACGATGGCCGGTCGCCGATCTGACGGCTTCGCTGGTTCGGGGGCGCGATCCGGTTCAGCTCGGCGTCCAGGTCGGCGCCCCGTCAGGATACGGGTGCGCCCAGATCTCGGTCCGATCGTTCAGGGTTGATTCATAGGCGATGAACCGTTCGTTCGGAGACCTGCGCGTAGGTATCGTCGCCCCGGGTCGCGTCCGGTAGAATGGGCGGCACTCGATAGGGGTACGACATGACCATGCTGACGAGACGGGAATGGCACAATCTGATGGTGGCGAGCCTGCTGGCCGGGACGGCGGGGAGGTCTGGACAGGCGCAGACGGGTCGCGCCGAGTCACGGATCGCAGGCGTCTTGATCGGGGCCCAGAGCTACAGCTTCCGTGATCGTGACCTGCAGGGGCTCATTGACGGTATGGTCGAGGTTGGCATCACGAGCTGCGAGCTGTGGGAAGGGCACGTCGAGCCAGGCGAATTGAGAGGGCGTGACGCCCGCGAAGAGCTACGACGGTGGCGGACGACCATTGGCCTCGACCACTTCACGTCCATTCGCGAGCGTTTCGCGCGCGCCGGCTTGACACTGAACTCGTACAACCTCAGCTTCAAGGACCACTTTTCTGACGAAGAAATCGACCGGGGCTTCGAGATGGCCAAGGCGCTCGGGGTTCCGGCGCTCACCGCGTCGGCCAATGTGAACGTCATCCCCCGGGTGGTTCCTCGGGCCGCTCATCACGGCATCCCGGTGGCCATCCACAACCACTCGCGGGTTGACCCAAATGAATACTCGCACCCCGACCAGTTCGCCGCGGCGATGGCGCAGGGCGATGGCCGGTCGATCAGGGTCAATCTCGATATCGGGCACTACACCGCTGCCAACCACGATCCTGTTGCCTATCTGCGCGACCATCACGAGCACATCGTCACCGTGCACTTGAAGGACCGGAAGCGAGACGAGGGCCCGAACACCCCGTGGGGTGAGGGCGATACGGCGATTGGGGCGGTGCTCACGTTGCTGCGGGACCAGCGGTGGGACATTCCCGCCAACATCGAGTACGAGTATCAAGGTGGCGACACCGTGGAAGAGATGCGCCGCTGCTTCGAATTCTGCAAACGAGCGCTCGCCTGACACGCGCTCGTGTGCCCGCCGAAGCCTCGGCGAAGCCGGGTTCTCCTAGTCAGCCCCTCCCGATGCCTCTATCCACTCGCCTCAAGCTGTCGGCGATGATGTTCCTGCAGTTCTTCGTGTGGGGCGCATGGTCCGTGCCGTTGGGGACCTACCTGGGGGAGACGCTCAGTTTCCCGGGACAGCAGATCGGTCTGGTGTTCGGTACCACGGCGGTGGCGGCGATGATCTCGCCGTTTTTCGTCGGCATGGTGGCCGATCGGTTCTTCGCCACCGAGAAACTGCTCGCTGTGTTGCACGTCGCCGGCGGCCTGATCCTGTTCGTCGTGGCAACACAAACGACGTTCGCGGCGTTCTACGCGGTGCTGCTGTTGTACGCGCTCTGCTACATGCCGACGCTGGCGCTTACCAATTCGTTGTCGTTCCATCAGATGAAGAACCCGGCGCGCGAGTTTCCGTGGGTCCGCGTGTTGGGGACCATCGGCTGGATCGTGGCGGGCAACCTGGTGGGGTTTCTCCGGCTCGAGGACACGGCGCGCCCGTTGCAGATTGCCGCCGCGGCGTCGGTGCTGTTGGGGCTCTTTTGTCTGCTGCTTCCGCACACGCCTCCCACGAAGGCGGCGACCCGAGTCACCGCTCGCGACGTTCTCGGTCTCGACGCGCTGCTTCTGCTGCGCGAACGGTCGTTCGCCGTGTTCGTGGTGGGCTCGCTCCTGGTGTGCATCCCGCTGCAGTTCTACTACACGTTCGCCAATCCGTTTCTGAACGAGATCGGGGTGGTGAACGCCGCCGGTAAGATGACGCTAGGTCAGTTCTCGGAGCTGGGCTTCATGCTGGCGATGCCGCTGCTCTTTCGACGGCTCGGGGTGAAAGGGATGTTGCTGGTCGGCATGGCCGCTTGGGTCAGCCGGTATTTGCTGTTCGCGTGGGGTGACAATGGTGCCATGGTCTGGATGCTCTATGGCGGTATTCTGTTGCACGGCATCTGCTATGACTTCTTCTTCGTGACCGGTCAGATCTACGTCGACGAAAAGGCGCCCCCTGATCTCCGCGCCGCCGCGCAGGGGCTCATCGCCTTCGTGACCCTCGGCGTGGGGATGTTCATCGGGTCGTTGCTGTCCGGGTTCGTCGTCGACCTGTATGTGGCGGGCGACGGACACGTCTGGCGCCAGATCTGGATCGTGCCGGCCGTCTGGGCCGCTGCCGTGTTGGTGCTGTTCGCGCTGTTCTTCCGGGACCGCCGCGCTCCCGCCGCAGTGTGAACTAGGATGGGTCCTTCAGGGAGAGACGATGCGAGCCAGTGACATCCTGGGAGCGCTCAACGTGGCCGTCACGGCGTCGATCATCATGTCCTTGGTCCTGCGCTGGTCCGGATTTCGGCCAGGGGCCGTGATCGCCTACGCCAGTTTTGTGGGTGGCCTAGTCGCGGTGACGTCCGGAGCCATCGTCTTCGTTGCCCGCAGCAAGGCCCAGAAGCGTTAGCGCGACGGTGCGACGCATGCAAAGTTGCTCGCGTCGTCGATGCTGCCCGACCCCGCGTATCGTACGATTTGAGGGTAGGGACACAGAGGGCGAGTGCGCGTCACTGCGCCGCCCTCGACCCGCGAGGCCGGAATCGTGTCAGGCGGTGTGCCGCCTTCAACCCAATTGACCAGCGGCGTCATCACGTCGAATGTGTCCGTCCCCAGCCCGCCGCCGCAGTGGAACATGCCCGGTACGGTGAAGAACCGGTAGAAGTCGGTAGTGGCCTCCTCGCCCATGGTCGCGCGGACGTCCTCGTAGTAGTTCACCCCCATCATCGGATTCAAGGCAGTGTCGGCCCACCCGAAGTGGGTGATCATTTTGCCCCCTCTGGCCTGGAAAGCGGACAAGTCCGGGTCCATTGCATCAAGCATGGTCCGACCCGTCACCCGGGCCGGGTCGGTGGCGAAGTCGAACGTCCGCCAGTCGAACTCCGGCTCGTCCGGCGTGAATGCCAGATACTTGAAGAAGGTCTCGGAGAACCGAGAGCCGATCGTTGGTCCTCGGTCCGAGATAATCCAATTGGTCCACCCGCCCGCCTCAGCCCCCACGGGTTGGCCGGGGAACAGTTGCCGTCCGTCCGCGACCGGGCCGCCGTAGATGGCTTGCAAGGTTTCGATCTCACCGTTCGTGAAGCAGTCGTCGCCGGACGAGCCATCGCAGACCGGGAGATGACGCGCCGGGTCGAAGTCGCATTGCCGCGGGTCGTCTATGAGCCCGTCTTCGAGACCGTCGGCCCCGTCGCATCGTGCATAGACGGCCTCGCCCACCTGGGCCACTTTGGCCACCGTGAGCGGTGCCCGGGCGAGTGCCTGGTTGTTCCAGATGTAGGCCATCTGCGTGTCCGTGAAGTTCTGGACGGGCGCGCCGGCCACGATGCCATCGAAGTCTCCGGGGAACCGTTGCGCGGACATCAGGCCCTGTCGGCCGCCGGTCGAGCACCCGTCCCAGTATGCGTATCGCTGCGGCGTCTCGTAGTAGGCTGCGATGACCGCCTTCGCTGTGACCGCCGTCAGGTGCACGGCCCGGAACGCGTAATCGATCTCTTTCGCCAGATTGTTGTGGGCGAATGTGCCCAGTGGCTCGACTCGGGCGTCGTGCCCGGTGTCGGTCGATGCGGCGGCAAATCCATTCGCGATGGCCCGCATCGCAGTGCGCAGCGTCCCCTCGGCGTCAGGCGCGTTGCCCGCGTATCCGCCGTTGCCCTGCATGTAGAACCGCCAGTTCCAGTCGGTGGGCAGATGGACCCCGAAGCCGATCTCGGGTCGAATCACCCCGAACACGCGGCAGTGCTCCGGTACGTCGGAGGCGGCCGCGACCAGCGTGGCCGACACGACGGCGTAGTCGTGCCCGGTCAGGTCGAGGAGCGACCGGCACGATGTGGCCGGGCGCCTCACGGTCACCTGGGGAGCCCGGTAGTCTATGGCCGAGGTCGACGCGTCGAGGAAGCTCGACCCGTTCTGGGCCGCCGCCGGCCCATCGAGAACGAAGCTCACCAGCGCGACCGCGCCAATGATTCCGCAACGTGACACATAGTGCATGTGGGCGATTATATGGCTGGCTGTCCTCGGTCCGCGTCGCCGTGCTGCCCGCCGTTAGCGCTACACTGAGTCGCCGACCGGGTGTGACGACTCTCGCCGGAACCTGCCGTCGGCCTCCAGGAGCACTGTATGACCACGCGATACCACGTCTTCGCAGGAACCGTTGCCGCGGCCGCGCTCACGGTCGTCGTCGTGGCGAGCGGGCAGAACCAGGGCACTCAGTTCGCGGGCGTCGAGCTCACAGCCGTACCGGCGGGCGGCCAGGTTCATATGGTGCAGCGCTCGGGCGGCGGTGGTAATGTGGGCGTCTTCGCCGGCCCCGAAGGAGTGCTTCTCGTCGATTCGCTCTTTGCGCCGCTGGCCGAACGGCTGGTCGCCGCCGTTCGCACCGTGTCTGACGCTGACATTCGCTTTCTGATCAATACGCACGTGCACCCTGATCACATCGGTGGGAATGAGCATCTCGCCGACCAGGGCGTGCTGATCTTCGCCCACGACAATGTTCGGGTGCGTGCGCTGGAGCGACTCCGGTTCCCGCGCCGCGGCGGGAGTTTTGCGCCGCAGCCGCCTGACAACGCCCGCCCGGTGATCACCTACAACGATGCCGTGAGCTTCCACCTCAATGGAGAGGAGGTGCGCGCGTTTCTGGCGCCGCCAGCCCACACGGACGGTGACACGTTCGTGCATTTCCCGGACTCGGACGTGATGCATCTGGGGGATGTCTTTCGCACGACGAGCTATCCGGTGATCGACATCTTCAACGGCGGCAGCTTGGCCGGCACGGTTGACGCGCTCGATATGGCGATCGCGATGGCTGGACCAGACACCCGAGTGATTCCCGGGCACGGTCTCGAGGTGGTCGGACGCGCCGCTATCATCGAGTTCTGCGACATGATCGTCGACGTGCGGGATCAGGTACAGACGCTGATCACAGAAGGCCGAGGTCTCGACGAGGTCATGGCGGCCAGACCAACGGCGGCCTACGACGCCCGGTGGGGACAGGAAGCCTCCTGGAACGCTAACGATTTTGTCCCGGTCGTGTACCACGAGCTCGGCGGCGGAAGTCTGTACGCGCGGTGAACACGCGCCAGTGCGGTCGGGCGGTGAGAGCGGGCATCTCGGTCCGAGAACCGTCGGAGACGAGCCGGGGTGCTGGTGGTGCCGCCAGCGAGGACCTTGCACGGGCGCGGAGTTTTAGCGCCGGGTCTGGGACCAGCTCCGCGCTCGCTTTCCCCTTGGTGTCGGGACCAGGTATCCGTTAGCCCGTGCCAAGTGCTCTGGGGGCCAAGGTGAGGAAGGTGGGCTCGTCGACCGGTTCACGGACGGAGATGCCCGCTCCCGCCGTCCGACCGGGTACGCGCGAAGGGCGCCTTCAATCGCGTGGTCATCCCGGTCCGAGTGACACGTCGCCTCTGCTCTCGTCACCGCGCTACCACGGGCTGCTGGGGACCGGGGTCCAGAGCGACCCGCACGCCTTCCCGCTATACTTCGTCGACCCCCTCGGTAGTCATGTCCGCACACGGCAGGTGTCGTGGCGCGGCCGATTCCAATGCGCTGAAAGGCTCCGACGCTGACCATGACCAATATGAAGCGTTCCCCCCTCGAGCGAGCCGCAGCGACCATCGCCTTGGTCGTCGTCGCCACCCTCACTGCGTCCACCCACGTGACGGCACAGGGCGGCGCCGGGATCGTCGAGTGGCCCTACGTTGGTGCCGACCAGGCCAATACCCGCTCGTCGCCAGCCGACGGTGTGACACCTGCCAACGTCGACCAGCTGCAGGTCGCCTGGACCTGGCGGCCCGAGGAACGAGCGAGAGAGGAATTCGGTACGGTGCCCGGTAGCTTCACGAGCACGCCGATCATGATCGACGACACGGTCTACGTCAGCACCAACTACAACCGGGTCGCCGCGCTCGACGCGGGCAGCGGCGCGGTCCGGTGGGTCTTCGACCCTCGCGCCTACGAAGACGGTATGCCGGCGCTGGGCGGCGGTTTCCGACACCGTGGGGTTACGACCTGGCGTGACGGCGATGCCCTGCGTATCTTCTTAGCGAGCCGCTTCCGCTTGTTCTCGCTGGACGCTGAGAGCGGCGAGGTGGTCGACTCGTTCGGCGAGGCAGGGGTCGTGGACCTGAGCCGAGACCTGGTGTGGCCGATCGACCGCAGCCACTTCGAGTTCAACGCGGCGCCGGTCGTCTTCAAGGATCTGGTCATCGTGGGTAGTGCGGTCGGCGACCGGGTGATCTATCGACGGACCCCGCCGGGCGACGTTCGCGCCTATGACGCCCGTACTGGTGCGCTCGTGTGGAGCTTTCACACCATTCCGCAAGAGGGGGAGTTCGGGAGCCAGACCTGGGAGAACGAGGCGTGGCGCTACACGGGCGCGACCAACGTCTGGGCCGGCATGACCGTCGACGAGGCGAATGAGCTGGTCTTTCTGCCCGTTGGTAACCCGACCAACAGCTACTACGGCGGGCAACGTCTGGGTGACAACCTGTTCGCTGAGAGTCTCGTAGCCCTCGACGCGAACACTGGAGAACGGGCGTGGCACTTTCAGATCGTGCATCACGGCGTCTGGGACTACGATCTGCCGACCCAACCGATGCTGATGTCGATCCGGGTCGACGGCCAAGCGATTGACGCGGTGGCGCAGCTCACCAAGCAGGGGCTGACCTTCGTCTTCGACCGCGTGAGTGGTGAGCCGGTGTGGCCGATCGAGGAACGTGCGGTGCCGCAGAGCGACGTGCCAGGCGAGGTGACGTCGCCCACCCAGCCGTTTCCGACCCGCCCCCCCGCGGTGACAACGACGACGGGCATGACCCTCGATGACGCTTTCGACCTCACCCCCGAGCTCCGGGAGAAGGCGCGTGACGCGATGGGCCAGTTCCGCATCGGGCCGCTGTACACGCCCCCGAGTCTGGAAGGGTCGTTGGTCCGTCCCGGTGGCGGGGGAGCGGTCAACTGGGGCGGTGGCGCCTACGACGCTGACACCGGGTATCTCTACGTGAAGACCTCGAACGTGGCGGCGGTGATGACGCTCGCGAAGTTCGACCCCGCCAGCACCAGCAATCCGTTCGCTGACACGAACGAGCCCGATTACGTGGGCTACGACACGGCGCGCGGCGGCCGTCCGACGTTCGAGGGCAGTCTCCCGCTCAACAAACCACCCTACGCGTTTCTCGTGGCCCTCGACCTCAACACGGGAGACCTGGCGTGGCGCGTCCCCTTCGGCCGGGGCAGCGAGCGACTGCGCACGCACCCCGGGCTCGAGGGGGTCGATTTACCGGACCGACTCGGGACACCCGGGGCACCGGGCGCCATCGTGACGAACGGCGGGCTGGTGTTCGCGGGGGGTGGCGAGGACGCGCTGTATGCGTTCGACAAGCGGAGCGGGCGCGAGGTCTGGTCCGGGGCACTTACGGAACGGTCGACGGCCACGCCGATGACCTACCAGACCAGCGCCGGCCGGCAGTTCGTGCTGATTGCGACCGGCTCGGGCCGCAATCAGGAGCTTGTCGCGTTCGCGATGCCGGAGTAGCGAGGTCCGTCAGCTGGGGTGAGTTCCCGGAACTTGGTCGCGGCCCCTACTGCAGCGCCAGGTCGGGCCAGTCGCGGGGACGTGCCCGGTCGTAGAACGGGGTGGTGGTCTGGGCTCCGACCGAACGCAACAGGTCGCCGGTGCCGGTCGGCACGATCTGATAGGAGCCGCCGCCGTAGAACTGGATGGCCAGTTCCGAGAGCCACAGTGGCGTCTCCCCGAATTTGTTCCGGGCTTCCAGCGCCGCGCCCTGATCGACAAGGAACTGCACGAGCGCGCTCAATCGGTGGTAGGCCGCGTAGTGCAGCGCGCTGTTGCCGACGTCGTCGGTGGCCCCGAGGTCGGCCCCCATCTGCACCGCCAGCCGGGCGGCTTCCAGCAGGACCGCTTCGTCCAACGTGTTCTCGCCCATGACGCGACCCAAGCCGGCCGCCGCCATCAACGGCGTCGATCGGGTCTCGGTGGTGAGCGACGTATCGGCGCCGGCCTCGGCCAGAATCCGCATCAGCTCGGCGTCACCGCCCACTGCCGCCAGCAGAAATGGGGTGGCACCGACCAGTTCCGGCAATCCCGGGCTCCGGGTGGCGCCCGCCCGTGTCGGGGTGCGCTCGAGCCGAGCATTCGGGTCGGCTCCGCTGGCCAGCAGCGCGCGCACCAGTGTGACCTTGCCGGTGGTCAGTCCTGGTAAGGCGTTCCACTCGTCGTTGCCTTCCCGACCGGCTCGAAAGTCCGAAGTCGTCAGTGTGGTTTCCCACCAGCCGGACGCCCAGTGCAGTGGTGTGTGACCGCGCTGGTCGGCGTTGGCGTCGGCGCCATGGTCGAGCAGCAGCATCGCGACGTCGACGTGACCTCGGATGGTTGCCAGGCCCAGCGCAGTCAGACGGTCGGTGGCGGCGGCGTTCGGGTTCGCATCCGCATCAAGTAGCATCCGGGCCGACTCGAGATCACCGACCCGCGCCGCGAACAGTAGCGGTGTATACCCGGTTACATCTCGCTCTGCTGCACGTCCGGTGAGGTGACTCACGGTCGCAGCATGCACATCCGCGCCGCGCTCAAGCAGCATTTCGACGACGGTGGGATGACGTTCGGACACTGCCCACATCAGGGCCGTCTGCCCGCGGCCGGGCTCCGCGCCGTTCGGGTCGGCGCCAGCGTCGAGCAGCGCGGTCACGACGTCGAGGCTGCCGACCCAGGCCGCCCGCATTAGCGGGCGTTCGCGTTCAACCGGGCCGCCGTTGGGGTCGGCACCTGCCTCGAGCAGCATTCGGACGACGGTCGCGTCACCGTTCATGGCGGCGAGGAGCAACGGCGCCACCTCCAGGTCGTTGATCGCATCGACGTCGGCGCCCGCCTCGAGCAGGACGGCGACGGTGTCCCGGTCACTCAGGTGCACGGCCCAGTGCAGCGCTGTGGCGCCGTCCCCCTGGGGCGCGTTCACGTCGACGCCCTCGTCGAGCAGTGCGCGAATCGTTTCGTGGTCGCCGCTGGTCACCGCATCGATCAGCGGCACGTCGGCGGCGAGGAGCCAGCCGGGCCACAGGGCCAACGTGGCGCATGTGACAACAATCAGAGCGGCCGGCAATGTCGCGTGGATGCGGGTCATGATGATGCTCGTGTCGGTGCAGCGCTTCGGCGCTACGCCGGAGACAGCCGATCGATGTCCAGATGCCCGGTGCTGTCGCCGACCGATTCCACCGTCACCCCCAGCTTGGCGAGCAGCGTCATGTGGAGGTTCGTCAACCGGGTGCCCTCCGGATACCGGAGGTGACGGCCGCCCTTGAGGTGACCACCAGCGCCACCGGCCAGGACCAGCGGCAAATTCCGCGGGTCGTGTTCGTTGCTGTTGCCCATGCCGCTACCGAACAGCACGAGCGCACTGTCGAGCAAGGTCCCGTCGCCCTCTGGAATCGACCGCAGCCGGTCCAGGAAATAAGCGACCATGGTGGTGTGGTAGGTGTTGATTTTCGCCTGGTCGGCAATCTTCTCCGGGTTGTTGCCGTGGTGCGAGACGGCGTGGAATCCTTCCGACACGCCAATCTCCGGATACCCGCGACCGCTCAGCTCGCGAGCCAGCATGAACGTGGTGACCCGTGTCAGGTCGGCCTGGAAGGCGAGCACCTGCAGGTCGAACATCAGCTTGGCGTGTCCCTCGAACGTGTCGGGTACGCCGGCCGGTTGCAGCACTTCCGGCACCTCACGCTCACTCTGTTCTTCGGCTAGCTGGATGCGCCGCTCGACGTCCCGGATAGACTCGAGATACTCGTCCAGCGTGGCCCGGTCCTCGCCGTCGATCGTACGGGTGACGCCCGCCACTTTCTCACGGACGGAGTCGAGGATGCTGGCGCGCTGCCGCCAGCGGGCCAATCTGACGGCCGGGTCCGTGGTGCCACCTTCGCCGAACAACCGTTCGAACACGAGCCTGGGGTTGTTCTGCATCGGTAGCGGACTGGTGGGTCCGCGCCAGGCGAGGGTGTTCGTATACACACAGGCGAAGCCGGTGTCGCAGGTGCCGCCGAACTCCGGTGAGTCCACCGACAGTTCGAGGGTTCGCAGCTGTGTGTCCTGACCGAGGTGATCCGCCGCCATCTGGTCGATCGTCTTGCCGGCCCGGAAGTCGGCGCCGACCGTCGGGTTGGCGTGCATGCCGCTCATGAACGCGGACGGTATGCGTCCGTGACCGCCGCGAGGTTCTCCCTCGAGGGCGAGCGCCGGAGGATTGTCGATCCCGGTCAGCACCAGCACCTTGTCGCGCAGTGGGGCTAGTGGTTCGAGAATCGGGGTCAGCGCATAGTCGGGACCTTGGGCCTCCGGTGTGAAATAGCCGACCGCGGCGCCGTTGCCGACATAGACCGTGGCAAACCGGCGTAGACGCCCGGCTGGCGTTTGTGCCAGTGCGGTCATCGCCGGCACCATGCCGTTCAACAGCGGTAACCCAACCGCGGCACCCAGCCCGCGCAGCACCGTGCGTCTCGGGATCGCCTGCTTCGTGATAATCATGGCTGTTGTCCGTTGATGGGGACTGTTATTCCTCCGACGCGGACGCCTCACCGCTCCGTGCCCGCATCCGGAACGGCGTGCTCTTGGTGATGCCGAGAATGATCGACTCCCAGCGATGATCGGTGTCGGCCGCCTCGCGCTGAATCTGTCGCACGGCCGGCATGTCGTAGTACTCGACGCCACGCCCGATTGCATAGGTCAGTAGTTTTTCGGTCACGGTTCGGATGAATTCGTCCTGGCGCCCGACCAGCATGTCCCGGAGGCCGCGAGGTCCGTCGATCTGGGTGCCGTCGATCAACGCGCCTCGCGCGTCAACCGGTTGCCCGTCCTCGGTGGTCCGCCACCGGCCGATGGCATCGAATGGTTCGAGTGCGAAACCGAGCGGGTCCATCGTCGCGTGACAACTGGCGCACACGGGATTCCGACGGTGCTGTTCCAGCCGCTCACGAATGGACCGGGGCGCCTCGCCTTGTTCGTTCTCTGGGAGCTCGGGAATGTCCGGCGGCGGCGCTGGTGGAGGCATCCCCAGCATGTTCTCAAGCAGCCACTTGCCGCGCACCACCGGTGAGGTACGGTTCGGAAACGACGTCACGGTCAGGATGCTGGCGTGGCCAAGCAGCCCCGCCCGACGGTCGTCCGACAGCGCCACTCGTCGAAATTGGCTGCCATAGACGTCCGAGAGACCGTAGTGGCGGGCCAGACGTTCGTTGACGAACGTGTAGTCAGCCGTCAGTAGCTCGCTCAGGGGACGGTTCTCGCTACGCTGGCTGTTCAGAAAGAGTTCCGTTTCCCGCGCCATCGCCTCCCGTAAGTCGTCGTCCCACTCCGGGAACTCGAAGCGGTCAGGCGACACCATGCGCAGATTGCGAAGAAACAGCCACTGCGCGCCGAAGTTCGTGACCAGCGCTGACGCGCGCTCGTCCGCCAGCATCCGTCGCACCTGGTGGTCGAATACCCCGGTCTTCGTCAACTGGCCCTGCTCGGCCAGTGTCAGCAACTCGTCGTCAGGAATACTGCTCCAAAGAAAGAAGGACAGTCGCGACGCCAGTTCGAGGTCGCTCAATCGATAGGGTGCGCGGGGCGTGCCGTTTGGCGGGTCGACTTCGGTCCGGTAGAGAAAGTCGGGGTCGACCAGTAGCCGCGTCAGCGCGACCCGGATACCTGCGTCGAAGTCGCCGTCGTGTTGGTCGCGCCCCTGCCGGTAGAACTGGAGCAACGTGTCGAGGTCATCGCCGGTCACTAGCCGCCGATAGGCTCGGCGCGCCAAGCGGCTCAGAATCTCGCCGGCGCATGACTCGGCGTCGTCTGCCGTGGGGCGGCAACTGAAGATCCGGCGTCGGCTCGGGGTATCACCGGTCCCGGTCGGCGAGAAGGGTCCCGTGATCTCGATGCCATCGACGTGCAGATATTGACTGGCCCCGGTGGTGGTGGCGAACACCGCGCTGTTGGCCCATGGAAAATAGGCGGGGAAGCGACCTTCCGGGGCCAGCATCCGCTTGAGGAACACGACGCCCACCGTGTGGGAGCCGGCCGCGGCCGTGATGCGGACCTCTGTCTCCACCGGGTCCAGCAGGCTTGGTCTGGCCTCGGCCGACACGTCGCCGACCTTGACGCCGTCGAGCCGCACCTCGATCTGTTCCGATTGCGAGCGCGGTCCGGCCAGGTCCAGCTTCACCACATACTCGCCGTCGAGCGGAAAGTAGTGACGCGCGACGCCGCCTCCGCGCGACCCGAACGGCAACTCGTTGTGTCGCTCTTCCTGCAACAACGCCTTCGAGAAGCGATAGGCAGTCACATCGGCGCCAGCCGTGAGGTCGCCGATAGCCAGTCGGCTTACCTTGCTGGCGGCGGACAGATAGGCATCGAGCAGCGCCGGCGACATCGACAGCACGCCGGCGTTGTTGTCGAACCCATACGCGGCGTCGTCGCCGGGGAGCCAGGTGGTCACATCGACATCGAGCGCGAGCAGGTCGCGGATGGCATGCTGATACTCGGTCCGGTTCAGCCGGTGGAAGGACGCCGGACGACCGGGGTCCGGGTTGGCCGTCGCCGCTCGGTCCAACCCGCGCTCCAGTGAGGCGACCAGGTCGACATAGGCTGTTTCGTCCGGGCGCTGGGCGCCGACCGGTGGCATCGAGCGGGCCTGCAGTTTCCGCAGCACCTTTTCCCACACCTCGGCATCGGCGCTCGCGTTGGTCGGGTCGACCCCGTCCAGCGAGAGTCCGCCCACGAGGCGTCGATCGTTGTGACACCGCAGACAGTATTCGTCGAGCAACGCCTGTTGGCTCGACCCGCTGGACTGACTCGCGGCTACCGCCGGCTGCGGCTCGGGCGCGGCCGTAGCGGGATGAGCCAGTGTCAGCACCGTCAGCCAGGCCGCACTACCCGCGCACCACCGTGACCAAGTCGCCGGCCGCCACCGAAGCGTCATTCAGGTTCCCTCAGCAGGTTTGATCGATTCAGACCGTATGGTACCGCATTAGATCCCTAACCGACCCCCCAAAGGTGACAGAGCGCCCGTGCGCACCGGCGCGCCTGGGCACAGGCATAGCACGCCTTCAGCCACCAGCACTGCCACGCCCCCAACCCGCACGGATGTGATTGAACCACCCTCGGCTGCGATCGAAATATGCACTCGGCTCGGCCGGCCCATCGTCGCGCCCTACAGGCTGACCATCTGGCGCGCCACGGTTGCCGACACCGCGCCATGGCGCAACAGATACGCGCCCAGCGGACCGGACGCGCCACCTGTGGCAGGGTCTTCGGGAATGCCAAACGCCAGGGCGAACATGCGGCTGTAGACAGTGGCGTCGTCCTGTCCCGGCTCGAGCGAGAACACAAACGCGGGGAGCACGTCGAGCCCGTGCTGCTCGAACACCGGTTGAATGGGGGGCACCGAGAACCGGACCGCATAGACCGCGGCCCGGGTCACGAGGGGGACGAAGAGCACCGGGACCCCGCACGAGACCACCTACAGGGGCAGGTCGGCGCGAAGCTGAACGGGGTCGAGTCCCAAGGTCGCGCCCACCGCCGTGGGTGTCTCGACCACCTGGCCGAATTCGGGGAGCGGCTGACGCATCCAGGCGAACGCGAGTGCGTCGCCGGCCCATTCCAAGGAGACCGGAGTGGGGCCAACCCCGAGTTGGAAGATGGCCTCATCGCGATCCGGTCCGATGAAGCCCTCCCGGGCGAGCGCGAACGTGCTGCCGATGGTCGGGTCTTGGCGGGGCAGGACAAAAGTGGTTTCCGGGAACGCCATCTCCAGGGCCACACGTTGCATGAGGTCGGCGTCGAGGTCGGATGCGTGTGGAAACACCGTGAGCTGGTTCCCCGCCAGCGGGCGCCGGGGAAACACGTCGAAGTGGAGATACCGATGACGGGACATAGTACTGATACGCGTGACTTTCTTGTGAGATATGGAGAGTATCAAGGACATGAGCAACACTCCGACGCGCATCTTCCCCTTTCTCCGGTACGAGGACGCGCCCGCTGCGTTCGAGTGGCTGGCCAACACCTTCGGGTTCGAGAAGCAGATGATCGTGCCGGGACCGAAGGGGACTATCGCCCATGCCCAACTCCGCTATGGCGGTGGCGTGGTGATGATCGGGACGGCAGAACCGGATGAGATGAACATGAAGACGCCCGCCGAGGCCGGTGGCACGACCCAGGGTATCTACGTCCACGTCGACGATGTGGTCGCGCACCACGACCACGCGAGGGCGGCCGGGGCGGAGATCGTCACGCCGATGGAGGAGACACCGTATGGGTCGCGTGAGTATGTGGCACGTGATCTAGAGGGGCACCTCTGGAGCTTCGGCTCCTACGCGCCGGAGATTTAGGTTTCCTGCCGAGGTGCCCGTCTGGGCGGCGTTGCTTCCTCGGTCACAGCCCGCCTGACTGCTCCCTCGTTGCGCCTTACCAGCCGAACACTTCGCTCGGAAACCCCCCTGGATGTCCTGCCATGCCTAGGCGCGCACCTGCGCGCCCCGCGGCCGCGGAGTGGGGCACTCAGGGTCTCCGCGTAGCGGTCCGCGTGGGGTTCGGGGCAGAGCCCCGTCTGACGAGGTCGCGCCCGACCAGCCCTCCACCGGCCGGGTGTCGACCCGAGCCCGAACAGCGCGGGCATTGTCAGGGGTGCCGGGCGATCGGCCGCAATTCTCGGTCCAACTCGATGACGCCGCCGCCGAATCGGGCGTCGGCGATCGTCACGCGGTAGCCGTCTGTCGTCGGTTCCACATCAAAGCTGGGGAACCGGGTCCACGTCGTGAAGCCCCACAACTCAGGCGCGGCGAGCGCCGCGGCTGCCGCCGGATGGTCGTCACCGATTGCAGTCTGCGTCCCCACCGACGTGATCCGTTCTTCGGCCAGCCAGTCTAGCCGCACACGGTGGTAGTGGCGGGCATCAGCGACCAGCACGTCGCGGCGGAAGGGGTTTGCCGGTACCGGGCCCACCATGATGCGACGTGGCTCGAATCCACGGTCCAGGGCCCATTGCGTGACCTGTTCGTGTGCCAGCCGCGAGAGGCTGACCATGCCGACCAGGTAGCCACCGACGAGCACCAGGCAGACGGTCGAGACCTGTCGCAGGCGGTGCTGCAGTCCGCCCCAGACACGCAGTCCGGCAATGCTCGCGACCCCCAGACACCAGAGCACACGGATTGGGGTGGGCATGCCGGGTAATAAGGTCACCAACCCGGTCGTGATGCTGCCCAGTGCGATCCAGCCAGCGGTCTGAAGCCGCGACCCACTGTGCGCCAGCACGACCACCGTGCCAAGTAGGAGCCACACCCATGGATCGATGATGAACAGGCTGTCGCCGTAGAACCAGCGGTCATCGAACGGCATCAGGAGCCGCACGCCGTAGGTGTTCATCCAATCGAGCGCCGGATGTGACAGGACCGACAGGTAGGAGAGGGCCATCAACCGTCTGAGCGATACCGGCGTAGCGGCCGGGTCGTGTTGGCATCGGTACACGTCCACCCGGTGTACGACCCATCCGAGCAGCGCGGGGAGTACCGCCATCGCGAGGGGACCGTGGGTCCATCCGCGTCGGAACCCGACCGACAACTGGTTGTCCAGGAAGTAGGTCGCGGCGTCGACGTCCGGCAGGTTGGCCCCGATTACCAGCGTCGCCGTCCCGAGCCGGACCCGACCGAATCGGGTCTGCGCCAGGCTCGCACCGACGAGTGTGTGGGTCAACGGATCCATGGAAGGTGATTCGCCCGCTGTCGAACTGTCGACTACCGCCACTGACGTTGGGGGTATGGCAGAGGAAGGATACAGGAGTAAGAGCTGCTAGACGCGAGCAGGTAACATAGAGGCTTCGGCTCAGTCGAAAGGAGCTTCTTCTTTGACACTGCCTACGATTCTGCACGACGCCCCGATCGCGTTCATCGGCACCGGCGCAATGGGTGAGGCGATGATCGGCGGCTTGCTGCGCCACAAGTTGGTCGAGCCCGACGCGATTACGGCCTCTGACCTCCACCAGTCACGCCTCGACGAGGTGAAGCGCCTGTTCGGCGTGCGGACGACTGACGACAATCGCGCCGCGGTGCGCAAGGCTCGTATCGTGGTGTTGTCGGTCAAGCCACAGGTCCTGTCAACGGTGTGTGCCGATCTCAACGGTGTGCTCCGGCCGTCGACGCTGGTGGTCTCAATCGTTGCCGGCGCCCGGATTTCCTCGATGGCGGCCGGGCTGAACCATGAGGCGATCGTTCGGACCATGCCCAACACCCCGGCGCAGATCGGCGAAGGCATGACGGTCTGGGCTGCGACTGATGCGGTGTCAGACAAGCAGCGCGAGCAGGCCGGCGCCATCCTCGGCGCGCTCGGCAAGCACTTATTTGTCCGCGACGAGAGCTTTCTCGACAAGGCGACTGCCGTCAGCGGCAGCGGACCTGCGTATGTGTTCATGCTGATGGAGGCTCTGATTGACGCCGCCGTGCATCTAGGGTGGTCGCGCAACGACGCCAAGGAGATGGTGGTCCAGACCGTGCGTGGGTCCGCGATGTTCGCGGAGCGTTCGCCGGTGCACCCGGCCGAGATGCGTAACATGGTGACCTCACCGGGCGGGACGACCGCCGATGCGATCTACCAACTCGACAAGGGCGGGTTCCGTACTGTGCTGTCGAAGGCGGTGATGGCGGCGCACCAGCGCAGTGTGGCGCTGGGTGCGCTGGATGAAGCCAAGGCCGATGCGACACGGTCGTCGCGCCCGAAGCGAACCACAAGAAAGACCGCCCGAAAACGCCGCTGATGCCGGTCGCCGCCAATACGCACTGAAGCCCGAAGCCTGATCGTCATCCGTCCGAGAGCAGACTCGCACCGTGTCCCTCAGTTCCCTCTTTAATCTCATCGCGCTGGTCGTCACCTTGGCCGCCGTCTTTGGGTGGGTCAACCACAAGTGGTTCCGGCTGCCCCATACCATCGGGCTCGTGGTGATCGCCCTCGGCGTGTCGTTCGCTGGGTTGCTGGTCGACGCTCTGATTCCGGCACTGGGGCTCCAAGGCATGGTGCGCGCCACGCTCACGGACATCGACTTCCACGACACCTTGATGACCGGCATGCTGGGGTTTTTGCTGTTCGCTGGCGCGCTCCACGTAGACCTCGACCATCTCGTAAGCCGTCGCTCAGCCATCGCCACTCTCGCCACTGTTGGCATCCTGCTGTCGACCGGACTGGTCGCGGTGGCGACCTACCTCCTGACCCGGTTGGCGGGACTCGACGTCCCATTTGCGTATTGTCTTGTCTTCGGCGCGTTGATCTCACCGACCGACCCGATTGCGGTGCTGGCGATTCTGAAGCAGACCGATGTACCGGCGACGCTTGAGGCAAAAATCGCCGGTGAGAGCTTGTTCAATGACGGAGTGGGCGTCGTGCTGTTCACGATTCTCGTCGCCGTCGCGGTCGGCGGAGATGGGCACGGAGCTGCATTGACTCTCGGCAGTATCGTGCAGTTGTTGCTTACCGAAGCGGTCGGTGGCGCGTTGCTCGGCCTGGTGGGGGGCTATGTCGCCTATCGGGCGATGCAGGCGATCGACGAGCACAACCTGGAGGTCTTGATCACTTTGGCGTTGGTCATGGGCACCTACGCCGTGGCGCTTTGGGCGCACGTGTCGGGACCGATCGGGATGGTGGTCGCGGGTTTGTTCATCGGCAACCACGGCACGCGCCTGGCCATGAGCGCCAGCACCCGAGACCATGTCGAGAAGTTCTGGTCGCTGCTCGACGAGATCTTGAACTCGTTACTGTTCTTGGCCATAGGGTTCGAGGTGTTTGCGCTCACGATCACGTCGCTGACGATATGGATTGCGGTCGTGGCCATCCCGCTCGTGCTCGGCGCGCGGTTCATCAGCGTCAGCGTGCCCATCCAGACGCTCGGGCGGTGGCATGATTTCACCCCCGGCGCGATCCCGGTGTTGACCTGGGGTGGTCTGCGTGGCGGTATCTCCGTGGCGCTGGCGCTGTCGCTCCCGCCGTCCCAGATTCGTGACTCGATACTGGCCGCGACGTACGGCGTGGTCGTCTTTTCGATTGTGGTGCAGGGGCTGACCATCGAACGCGTGGTTCGCGCGACGGTGCGTGCGCCCGGATAATGCTTTGGGCTTCGGGTAATCGGGCTTCAGACTTCAGGCTACGAGGCGGTCCGGCTGGGCTGCCAAGGTGACGCCTTCTCTTCCGAAGAGGACCATCGTCACGCGGCCACCGCCCCTGAAGCCTGACGCCCGATGTCTGCGCCCCGATGCCTGAAGCCCAATGAGGACGATAGAATCAGTGCGGACGTAGTCTCGCGCGAGCCTGTCATGTATAACTGAATTACCAGAGCGAATCGACGCCTACCGAGTCACCCACAAACTGGGTGAGGGTGGGATGGGTGTAGTTTACGCCGCGGTTAACGAGAAGCTGAACCGCCCGGTGGCGGTCAAGACCATTCGAGATATTGGTGCCGCGACCCACGAGCGGGTCTGGCGCGAGGCCCGCGCCGCTGCCGCCGTGAATCATCCCGGCGTCTGCCAGATCTACGAGATCGCGGAAGACCGAGACCAGTTGTTTCTCGTCATGGAACTGCTCGAAGGACAACCGTTGTCCGACGTGCTTGAGGCGGGTCCGCAATCTCCCGTCGACGCGCTGGTGCTGCTGTTCCCCGTGCTCGAAGCGCTGCACTCGAGCGACATCGTCCATCGCGATCTGAAACCGTCGAACGTCTTCGTCACCGCTCATGCCCGCGTACGTCGGGGACGTTGAACGCTGTCTGTCAACGTTGGAGCGGGCGGTTGGGGGGGATGGTTCTGCTACGAGACCATAGCGGGTGAGACTTGGCTGGCGTGTGTCTTGGACACGCCCCGCTTTGCGGCGCTGGTGGGGAGGAAGCCAAGGCGGGGAGCCTGCGGCCCGCCGCAGCGTTCAGGGACGCGGACGGCCCGAAGCTTCTTGGTGTCTCTAGTTAGACGGGGCTGCGCCCCGAAAAACCCCCCGCGGCCGCTCCGCTGGGACTCCGAGTGCCCCACTCCGCGGCCGCGGGGGGCGCATTGTCGCGCGCCTGGCCGAGCGCCACAGACGGGGCTTTGCCCCGAACCCCACGGGCCGCTCAGCGGCCCACTTGCGTTTTCGCGCTAGCTGCCGGGTTGGACGACTTCGATCCAGACGTCGTCGGGACCATAGACGAACGAGATTTTCATTTCCTGACCGAGCGGATTCGTGTACGGACGCGGTTCCATGTCGAAAGGCACGCCCTTGCTCTTGATTTCGACCGCGGCCGCGTCGAGATCCGAGAAACTCCAACTCAGGTGGTCGATAGCACGTCCCTTGGACGGGGCCGGAGCGCCATCCGGGTGTTCCATGGCAACCAGCCAGACTCCGCCGTACCGGATACCGTCGATTCGTCCTTTCAGCTTGTCCCGCTCACCGCCGAAGATGTTCTGATACCACGTCAAGGCGGCGGCCGGGTCGGCCGAGCTGAGATGAATGTGGTGAAAGTCGGGCCACTCGTCGTCTTCGACGACTTCGATCCTGGTTCCCCACGGATCGCTCAGGAACGCAAGCTTGAAAAGACCCGGTACATCCCGAATCGGCCCCTCGAGGTCAAGGCCTGCTGCTTCCCACTCCGCCATCTTGGCTTCCAGGTCAGGAAACGAGAAACTGATGTGGTCGACTCCCGAGCCGACGCTGACGTCGGTCGGGTCACGCTCGAACCAGATGAGCTGCACATCGCCGATCTGACAGGCGTTCTCGCGCCCGAAGCCCTCGCAGTCCATGTGTTCGACATACCAGGCGACGGCGGCCTTCGCGTCGGGGGCGGTCAGATGCATGTGGTGATAGTCGGTCGCACCGGCAACCACTGGAATCCCCACGACGGCCGCCACGACGGCGAGTATTGGTACGAGTGTTGCCAGTCTCGACTTCATGTCTCGGTCCTCGGTCGGTTCTCTCATGTTTGTCGGTGACGACGAACCCATACACCGCGTCCCCGGAGACTACTCCGGAAAGTTCGGCATCTGCGTCTTCTCGTACCCGGCTGGAGCCGGGCGGAGGCCCAGGCGACGGCAGCGCGGAGGGCCTACTTCTTCTTCGGGATGAGGACGAAAATCATCAACAGGTGCAGAGCGAAGGCGCCGACACCGGTGATCAGGAACAGTACGATCGGGTTCATCTGTCAAGCTCCGTGCAAGCAGTCAGTCGAGAACGGTCACTCATTGTATCCGCACACTGCGTCGAACCGGTAGCGCCGGCTCCTTTCGCATGGCGGTCAACCTGTGGTCGATCAGCGTTTCCGCCTCGGTCATGATCCGCGTCACCAACTCCTGACAGGTCGGAACGTCGTGAATGAGTCCCGCCACCATACCCGCCGACCAGACCCCCCCGTTCGTCTTTCCCGCCTTGAGGGCGATTCGGCCCCGCTCTCCCGCCACCAGGTGCTTGATGTCGTCGATGGTCGCGCCGCCGCGGGCTTCGATCGTGCGGACCTCTTCCGCGATCTGATTCTTGAACACGCGCGCCGTGTTTCGCAGAGTCCGGAAGATCAGGGCCGTGTCCCGCTCCGACGCGTCGACCAGTTGTTGCTTGATGTTGTCGTGGATCGGCGCCTCGCGTGTCGCCATGAAACGCGTGCCCATGTTCATGCCGTCGGCGCCGAGCGCGAGCGCGGCCACCAGGCCACGCGCGTCACCGAATCCGCCCGACGCGATCATCGGAACGCTGATCTGGTCGGCCGCGCACGGAATGAGGATGAGTCCGGGGATGTCGTCTTCACCGGGGTGACCGGCGCACTCGAACCCGTCGATGCTCACGGCGTCGCACCCGATCGACTCCGCCTTGATCGCGTGCCGCACCGACGTGCACTTATGGATTACCTTGATGCCGGCCGCCTGGAAGCCGGGGAGGAACGGCTGGGGGTTGTTCCCGGCGGTCTCGACAATCTTGACTCCAGATTCGGCGATCGCCTGCGCGTACTCCTCGTACGGCACCGGTTTCAACGTCGGTAGAATCGTCAAATTGACACCGAACGGCTTGTCCGTCATGCTCCGCGTACGGGCGATTTCGGCCGTCAACGCCTCTGGTGACGGCTGGGTCAACGCGGTGAGAAAGCCGAGCGCGCCCGCGTTGGCCACCGCCGACACCAGCTCCGCGATGCCGACATTCTGCATGCCGCCCTGCACGATCGGGTGTTCGATGCCGAATGTGTCGGTGAAACGAGTCTGAATCATCGGTTGTGGGCTTCGTCTCGGACGCCAGGTCGCAGCAGTATAGCCTCACCGGAGGGTTGTGTGGCCACACGCCCGTCGCCGGTCGGTTTCCTGATGGTGGGTCCGAAGCCGCCGACCGTGCAGGTGGGTCGCGCGGTATCTCGACCAGTGACCTTAGCCCGTGCGTTCGACGAGTTCTGCGACCGGCCGGGTGTCCGCACGTCGGTAGGTACGATCCGGTCGGGGTCTCTTCCGACCTTGACCTTCTTCGCGCTGGCACCAGGCGAGGCGCGGGCCCTGGGGTGTGGGTGTCGATTGCTAGCGTTTCCATGAGATCTGCTTTACGAGGCGCCTCCGTCATGCGCCTCCGCGATACTTCATAGGGCAAGAAGTTGGCCAGGTTCGTCCACTGTCCACGCAATGTCCATAAGTGCTTGTCATATGTGACTTTAGTAATATTTTGGTAGCCTCGGTGCAGAGCGCATCAGCCTGACTGGCAGCGATCTGTCGAACCTAGTTGTTCTGTTTTGATACGGATTCTGGCGTTGGGGTGGGTCCTGAATGCGGCTAGTGTTCTATATCGGCTCTGTTTGCAGTGGTTTACTGGGAATATCGCCTCGAATGAAGTGTTCCGATGGAGCGCGACGGGAGCCGGCTGCTCGGCTGTGGCGGCGTGGAGACTTCCCGGTGGTTCTCGCTACTGCGCCCCATTTCAAGCCGGAAACGCGAGGCTACGCGGTTGTGAGATAGGCGATCTCCATACCGTGTCTCGATTTGAAACATCGATACCATTTCCGAGGGTGGGATTTGGTTGCCTACTTTGGGATGCGAGTAGGGGCGACTTGCCACGACGCCGCCAGCCGCGCACAATGTGCGCAGCAACCGTCTCTTGATCATGCATATCGATCCCGTGTCTCCCGTGGTTGGCGCCGAGGTGACCGGTGTCGATCTAGCCAGGCCGCTCGCCTCGGAGTCGTTCCAGACGATCCACGAGGCCTTGATGACGCACCTGGTGCTGTTCTTCCGCGACCAGGAGCTGTCGTTCGAGCAACACAAGGCGCTGGGCCGTCAGTTCGGCGACCTGCACATCCACCCTGCCGCGCCCAAAGACAGTGAGCACCCCGAAATTCTGGTGGTGCACGGGGACGCAAGTGTGAAGTTCGTGGCGGGCGACACGTGGCACTCTGACGTCTCGTGCGACGCCACCCCGCCGCTGGGCAGTATTTTGAGGGTGGAGCAGGTCCCGACGTCGGGCGGTGACACCCTATTCGCCAGCATGTATGCCGCCTACGAGGCGCTGTCGGACCGCATGCAGCGACTGGTCGGCGAACTTACCGCGATACACGACGGCCGGCATTACTACGTCGGTCGATATGGTGGGGGAAACCTGCGGGACGGGGAGTATCCTGCCGCCGAGCATCCGGCGGTGCGGACACATCCGGTCACGGGCCGCCCGGCGCTCTACGTGAACGAGGGATTCACGATCGGGTTCAAGGAGCTGAAACAGGCTGAGAGCCAAGCCCTGCTCGGTTTCTTGGTGCGGCACTGTGGCCAGCCTGAGTTCCAGTGTCGGTTCCGCTGGCGGCGGCACTCAGTGGCCTTCTGGGACAACCGCTGCACGCAGCATCACGCCATTTGGGACTATTATCCCCAGACCCGCCACGGGTATCGGGTGACCATCAAGGGCGATCGCCCATTCTTTGACCCTTCGCGAGAGCCGCGAGCGACGATCGCACTCTAGCAGCGTCGTCATGCGGCCCGGCGGTTTTGCTCCCGGCGCTCGTTGCCACTGCGTCTCTCGTTGCTTGGCCCGCCCGGCGGGCCGAGAATGTGTTGTCGTCGGTCGCGGCCTGACCGTTGCGGACCGCGGCGTCGATCGCCTGCTGCTCCCCCGGTCTCGGCGATGGACGTGACGTCCATGTTTCGTGTGACGACCGTCGGTCTGTTCGTCTTCATCGTGATCTCTTTCTCTCGAGAAATGTCGGGGAGTCCGGGTGAGTTCAGCGCCCGGCCACCGGTGTGTCGCGGGTGGTGCTGCCCGTGTCCCGGCTGGTCGGCTCGTCGGTTCCTTCGCCGTCGACCGGCCGCACCACAGACCCCACGCCTGCCATGTCGGCGTCCTCACTGACCACGCCTTGAGGGACCGGGCGGCGGCTGTCCTTGGGGGTCGGCTTTTGCGGCGGAGTGCCCCACAGGAACGCGGCGAGACCCATCGCGAACATCGCTTGCAAATGCATCGAGGAACGCGCTCTCATGTCTCTCCTTCGTCCGGTCCGACCGCGCCACGTGGCTCGGCGACCGTCGGACCAGTAAGAGCAAGAGTTTCGCCAGTAACAGCCGTCACTCGACTGGATCAGGCAACTTATTTTTTGCATGCACTTAACGTCCGTACGCCTTGGTAGACGCGTATCTCGTGGTGCCGCGAAAAGCCAGACATGTTCTAGTTTGAGGCACACCGGTCGCATTTTGGTGCGTACTTGGCGGGCTGGTGGATGAAGCGCGAATTCGAGCGAGGAGAGGGCCGTGGGGTACACGTCGACGATCGGTGATCGCCTGACGGCGCCACGGCGCTGAGGGATTCGACTGTGTCGTGGTCGAGAGACTAACCGCCGAGCAGGCCCACGACCGTGATCGACACGGTGACACAGACGGCAGCGCCAAGCGTCATCCAGATCCCTACCTTGGCCATGTCACGGATCGAGAAGTAGCCGGCCGAGTAGGGGAGGACGTTGGTCGGGCTCTCGGTGACGAGAATGAACGCGAGGGTGGAGGTGAACGCGGCCGGGGCGGCGATGGCCCAGGCATCCAGACCGAGGTCTATGGCGAGCGCCAGCAGAATCGGCATGATGAGCGAGCCGGTGACGGTATTGCTGGAAAAAAGCAGATGCAGCGTGGCGACCGCGATGACGATGACGAACGGGCGAAGCAGCGCCGGAACCAGGATGAGGTTGCCGAGCAGCAACTGAGCCAGCCACCGTGCCGCCCCCGTCTCGAACACTGCCAGCCCCAGCGACAGCCCGGCGACGATCAACATGACCCCGCCCCAGTCCATGTTCTGTTGGGCTTCCTTCCAGGTCATGACGCGAATCGTCGGGAGAAACAGTGTCAGCCCGCCCAGCAGCGCGACGGCCTGCACGGGTGGGTCGACGCGCCCGCCAGTCAGGTCCGCCAGCCACGGCGTGACCAGCCAGGCGGTGATGGTCAGCGCGAAAATCACTAGCGTCTTGCGCTCGACCGGCTCCAGCGGGCCAAGCGCGGTCAGCTTGGCGTCAATGTCCGCTTCCTCGAACGGCAGCCGATCGAGTTCAGGTGGAAACACCCGGAGGAGCAACCACCACCCGAGCGGAATCATGAGCAGCGCCGCGGGTACTCCGAGCAGCATCCATTGTCCGAACGAGATGGTCAGACCGGCGAGTTCCTGCAGATAGCTCAGCGCGATCAAATTCGCTGCCGTTCCGGCTGGCGTGGCGATGCCGCCGATCAGTGGACCGTAGGCGCACGAGATCATCAGCGCACGGCCGAAGTTGCTCGCGAGCGGCTTCAATCCCGCATCCTTGAGGACGCCGACGCCGAGCGGCAGCATGACGGCGGCCACTGCCATGTCGGTGATCCACATCGAGAGTAGCGCGCCGGCCGTGATGAATCCGAGCAGGACGCGGTCCGTTCGGGTGCCGGCCAGTCGAAGCACGTGCAGCACCATCCGCGTGCCGAGACCGGAGATCGTGAAGCCGGTCGAGAGGAACAGCACCCCGATAAAGAAGACCACCAGCGGATTGCCGAACCCCGCTCTCACCGCCGAGGCGAAATCGGTGATGCCAAACGCCGGAATCAGAATGAGGACGAGCAGCGAGGTGGCCGGGAACGGCATCGCCTCGGTGACCCAGAGCGTGACCGCGAACAGGAGAATCGCCAAGCACGTCTTGCCCTCGACCGTCAGCGAGATCAGCTCGCCACTCCGCTCGAGCGGCGCCGGCGTGGGCAGCAGGTGTACCATCGCCAGGAGCGCCGCGGCGGCGATGAAGTAGTACAATCCCCGATCTTTGTCTTGAGGCTCGATCATGGAGAAGGCCGGGTCATTGGCATAGGCCGCAACTCTTCCATATTTGTTCGGCCCGCGCCAGGCGACGCCTTGGGCTGAGGTTACATCCCAGGTGGGGCGAATCGTCCATCAGTTGCGGTCCATCCGCCATCGGCCATCAGGAGGGTGCCGGTCACGAAGCTGGCGGCGTCAGACGCCAGAAACACGGTGGGGCCGACCATCTCTTCCGCCGTGGCCCACCGGTTGAACACACTCTTGGCCGCGTAGGCGCCGTGCCAGTCTGGGTCGTTCTGAATCTGCGCGGTCAACGGCGTGGTCACCACGCCGGGGCCGACGGCGTTCACCCGCACGCCGGCCGGACCGAACTCGGCCGCGGCGGTTCGCACGAGCTGGACGATGCCGGCTTTGGTGGAGGCGTAGACCGACTGACCCGGTTCGACGACTGTAGCCCGAATCGATGAGAACAAGATGATGCTGCCACTGCCCTGGGTCATCATGATCCGACCGGCCGCGCGTAGCACGTGAAAACTGCCCTTGAGGTTCAGCCCGACGACCCGGTCGAACTCGTCGCCTGTGTAGTCGACGAGCCGTTTGCGCACGTTCACGGCTGGGGTGCACACAACGACATCCAGCGACCCGTGCCGTTCGACGATGTCAGTGAACGCCTGATCGACCGCGGCTCCGTCAGTGATATCAAGCCGAGCCGCGTCGGACGCGCCGCCGTCACCGACCATGACCTCCGCGGTCCGCGCCGCCGCCTCCGCGTCGACATCCAGACACCGTACCGTCGCGCCCTGCCGAGCGCATCCTATGGCCACGGCTTCCCCGATACCGGACCCGGCCCCGATGACGGCCGCCATTTTGCCCTTGAGCCCGAACAACTGCGTTTCCGTCATGACACCTCCGCCGATGTGTGCCGTCCCGTCAAGGCCGCGGCGAGAGCCGCGGTCAGTGCCGCTCCGATGCCTAGTATCGCGGCGAACTGGCCGAGGCCACCGAGGTTGGTGAGCTGGACGACCGCCGCTATCGGCACCCCCACGACCATCGAGGCCATCGCCTCGCGGGTGCGCACACGTCCAGAGTAGAGCCCGACGATCACTGGCACGAAGAGGCTGACCGCGAGGAGCGTGTAGAAGATGAGTAACGCGGTGACGATGGAACTCGAGATCATCGCGATGGCGATGCCGGCCACCCCTCCTGCCACCGCCGCCCTTCTGGCGACGCGAAGAATCTCGGCGTCACCCGCATCAGGTCGCACGAATCGCGCATAGAGGTCCTTGGACAGCGAGGTGGCCAACCAGAACAACATCGCGTCGGCCGAGCTCACTTCTGCCGAGAAGATTGCGGCCAGCGCGACTGCCCCCAACAGCACGGGCAGTGTCTCGAGCAGGAGCACTGGGAGTGCCAGGTCCGGGTCGGCCAAGTCTGGTGCCACCATCCGCGCGATCATGCCGAGCAACGCTGGCGCCGCGGCGAAGACCAGTAGCGCCACAGCATTCAGGCCGACCCCGATTCGTATCGCGCGGTCGTCGCGGGCGCCGTAGACCCGCTGCAGAATGCCGGGTGACACGATGAACGATGGGCCGAGGCTGGCGAGATAGATCCAACCGGAGTTGCCGCCGGCCCAGAAGTTCCAGAAGTTATCGATGTCGCGTGTGGCCTCGACGACGGGGGCCAGTCCGCCGACTGATCCCAAGATGACCGGGAAGGCGATGACGAAGCCGACCAACAACACCCCGAGCTGCACCGCGTTGACCCAGACGGAGGCGAGGAGCCCGCCGGCGGTGAAATACACCGTGACGACCAGTCCGCCGATGACGGAACCAACTCGCGGGTCGATCCCGGTGACGACGTTGAGCACGTAGCCCATCGCCATCAGCTGCCCCGCAAGAAGGGACAGCCCACCGGCCCAGAGGAGGATCGCGACGGTCGCTCGTACCTGGGGGCCGTATCGGTGTTCCAGATAGTCGCCGACGGTCTGCAGGTCGTGACGCGCCGCCACGGCGCGCAGCTTCGGACCGACCCAGAACGCCAGGACCAGCGATCCGAACCCGGCGGACCCGACCCACCACCAGGCGCTCAGACCATCGCTGTAGCCACGTTGAGCCGCGCCCATCGTTGAACCGGCGCCGATGTTGGCGGCGAGTAGCGTCGTGAAAATCAGGCCCGGTCCGAGCCGCCGGCCAGCCACGAAAAAGTCACTGGAGGTCTGGACTCGCCGGCCGATCCACAGGCCGACCGCCATCAGCACGGCCGCGTAGAGCAGGAGGATGACGAGCGGCAGGTTCACCGGCCCGCCTGAAGGTCTCGCGCGGCCGGATACCCCGGAATACCGATTGCTGCTCGCACCGCCCGGACAATCGCTTCTGCCATCACATCGGCGGCAAGCGCGCCCACCGTGGCGAGGCTGGTCGGCTCGTCGTAGACGCCCGTCGAGAGCGCGAAGATGGCATCGCCGTCGTTCGGTGTGTGCGACGGTGAGATGGCGCGCGCGAAGCCGTCGTGGGCCATCTGCGCCATGACGGTGGCTTGCGCCTGGGTGAGACTGGCGTTTGTGGCCACGACGCCGATGGTGGTGTTTTCTCCCGGGCGGCTCCGGTTGCTCCGTCCCGCCCGCAGCAGCCGCCGCGCATCGGCGAGCGTGCGGCCGTCTTCGCTTCGTGCGCCGGCCACTACCTGCCCGGTGGCCGGGTCGATGACATCGCCGACAGCATTCACGACCACCAGCGCGGACACGACCAACCCGCCCGGCATGGAGATGGAGGCTGACCCGACGCCACCTTTCATGGCGCGGCCGGGGCCGCCCATCTTGCCGACTGTCGCGCCAGCGCCGGCGCCAACGTTGCCCTCGGGCACCGCCTCGGAGGTCGCCGCCTCAGCGGCCCGGTAGCCACAGTCGGCCGTCGGTCTGATGGTCGGGTCGTCGCCGATGCCCAAATCAAAGAGGATGGCTGCCGGCACGATCGGCACCTTCGCGATACGCGTGTCGTAGCCGATGTCCCGCTCGGCGAGATAGCGCATGACGCCGCTCGCCGCGTCGAGCCCGAACGCACTCCCGCCGGACAGCACGATGCCATGTACCTCCTGCACCGACTTCGTCGGATCCAGGAGGGCGGTTTCACGCGTGCCCGGTGCGCCGCCTCGCACATCGACCCCGGCCACCGCCCCCGCTTCAGTCAGTACGACGGTGCAACCGGTCGGCCGCTCGGCCAAGGTATGATGGCCGACCTTGATGCCGTCAACCGCGGTTAGGCCCCGCTCGGATTGTGAGAAGGTGCTCGGCTGAACCATGAGGCCTCCCGCGATGCACGCGGTGGTGACGACGAGGCGACGCAACCAATGTTCCCGCACATGTTTCGCACTGGCGCGACGGGCAGCGGGCTGGTGCGATCGGGGCGGGGCGTCAGTTGGCATCGGTCCTTCCGATGATAGCGGAAAGCGGCGGGCGCGCGATCGCACGTGTCTTGAACGAGGTCGAGCAGGCCACGGACGAGATCGTCGATTTCGCGGCCGACCTGGTTCGGGTTCCCACCGTCAATCCCCCCGGTGAAGCCTACGAGGCGTGCGCTCGCCTTCTCGGTGACCGGCTACGAACGTGTGGTTTCACGGTTCGCGATCTGGTGCCGGAGGATCGTGTCGAGCACTCGTCGCGCTATCCACGGGTCAATGTGCTCGGGCGGCGCGCGGGTGGCGCGAGCGGTCCGGTCGTACATCTGAACGGGCATCTCGACGTCGTGCCTCCGGGTGAGGGGTGGACGTGCGATCCGTTCGGTGGCACTGTCCGCGACGGCCGCCTGTATGGCCGGGGGAGTAGCGACATGAAGGCGGGTCTTGCGGCTGCCGTTTACGCGGCCGAGGCGTTACGTCGAGCCGACATTCCCCTGGTCGGGGGTATTGAGATCAGCGGCACCGTCGACGAAGAGAGCGGAGGCCACGCCGGGGTCGCGTGGCTGGCCGAGCAGGGGCATTTGTCTGCTGCACAGACCGACTACGTCATCATTCCGGAACCATTCGGACCCGATCGCATCTGCGTCGGGCACCGCGGCGTGTACTGGTTCGACCTCGTCACCACCGGCCACACGGCCCATGGCAGCATGCCCTTCCTGGGTGTGAACGCGATCGACCACATGACGACCGTACTGGAGGCGATCCGGACCCGTCTTGCGCCCCGGCTCGCGTTGCGCACGACCGCATTGCCGGTCGTGCCCACGCTGGCGCAGCAGGCCACATTGAATCTGAACAGCATCATTGGCGGACAGACTGGTCCGGGGGGGCAGACGCCCTGCGTGCCGGACCGGTGCGTGGCGACGTTCGATCGGCGCTTTCTGCCCGAGGAAGATTTCGACGCCGTCAAGGCCGAGATCGAGCAACTGTTGGCCGAACTCTCCGAGGAGCATCCGGGCCTGCGATGCGCGCTGCGAGATCGGATGCTGGTGCATCCGCTGCGCACGCCAGCGGACTCGCCGCTCGTGCAGGCGCTCTCGACGGCTGTCGAGAGCCTCGCCGGCTCAGTGACCCTGGTGGCCAGTCCAGGGACCTATGACCACAAGCATGTGGCCGGCGTGGCGGGAATCGAGCAGTGTGTGGCGTATGGTCCGGGCGCCCTGGAGCAGGCCCATCAGCCGGATGAGTGGTGCGGCGTCGACGACATCAGGCAGGCCACACAGGTGCTCGCTCTGACATTGCTGGCCCTGGTAGGCGGTTCCTAACCGGTCTCACCGCTTGTTCCCTGGGCTGGTTACTCGAGCGATATACAGCAGATTGTCGGACAACGCGCGTGTCAGGAGCGCCGTCAGGGCTCGCGGATAGCGCTACGCCGTGAGCGGGAGTCGACCCCGCCCCGTGTACTCGATTGCGGCGTCCGTGAGGCCAAACTCGCCGCCGATACGGGGTCGAGGTCCTCCGCTAGCTGTGGTTCGAACGCGATGTGTTCGCCGATTAGTCCCAGCATCTGATGCACGTCGCGGACGATCACGTTCAGGTCCACCACGGTCATTTTCAAGGCCTACCGCTTGCTGAACGCTAGCAACTGACGCGTGAGCGCGGCCGCCTTCTCGCCGGCGCGCTGTATTCCGAGCGCCTCCGCTCGCAGCGGGTCCCGCGGATCCGACTAACGGACGATCGATTCGCCATAGCCGAGAATAGTCGTCAACAGGTTATTGAAATCGTGAGCGACGCCGCACGCCAGACGTCCCATGCCTTCCAGCTTCTGCGAGCCGACGAGCTGTTGCTCGAGCGCACGCCGTTACGTGATGTCTTCGGCGATCCCCACGATTCGGCGCACCAAAGCGTCCGGGTCGGGGACGGCGACGCTACGGTCATGGACCCACTGTGTCCCTTCGGGGTGCAGGGCAATTTTCGCACCAAGGCGCGGTCAGACCTGGGACGACCCAACAATTCGCGGGGCTTGGGGTGGTCCAGGTGGTGCGGGAGCGACCAGAATCGGTCGGTTGGATCTGTATCCAGCGGGATCGAGAGCGCAAAAGTGTCGGCGCGATCTCGTTTTCTGGATCAGGTCGGAGGTGCGCTACTCGTTGTTTTCGGTCGAGATCCCACGCAACGGCTTGCCCGCCAGATAGGCCTCGTACTGCTCGTCGGACATGAAGGCGATATCTGTCCAGCCGTGTCCCATCTCGTCCATGGTGCGCGAGCCCCAGCCCACCCAGGCCGTCGGGTCCGGGTTATGACGGTTGTTGGCGGTGTTGTCGTGCCACGAGACGGTGTGCAGGACCGTGCCCTTCGGGAATAGATGAGGTTCCTTGAACGCGTAGACGATTTGCCAGGATTGCTCGTAGTCCGTCACGTCTGTCAGCACCTCGCGACGGCCGTCGACATGAATCGCCTCGAGCAGCATCCGTTTGCCTCGGAAGTGCATGTGCGGCTGGAAACTGAGTACGAGCCCTGCCTGTGGCAGCGGCCAGAACCGCTCGTGTCGCACGACCGAATCGGGTGGGATGCTCATCAACGCGACGCCGTTCAGCGTGTTGTCGTCGATCAGTGCCCCGGTCGGCATCCGGTCCGCGTGCAGGTCGAGGTCGACTCCGGCTCGTAACAGGCGGTCTTCGACCGCCTCGCGGTTGAGCCTCCAGTCATGCCCGATTCCGGTGCGGATGCGGTGGGCCGTGACGATGAGTTCGGGCACCTCGCCCTTGGGGTAGAACTTGATACCCACCTTCTGGCGGTCGACTGTCTCCTCGCCCCACGGGTGATAGTGCGGCGCGAAGCGGAATTGACCGCCGGCCGGCAGCTTGCGCCCCGTGCCGTTTGGATAGTACTGGCCGGTGCTGCCCATCGCGTACTCGATGAGGTCGATCTCACGCGTGTTCGACCCCATGCCCAGCCGGAATTCCTCCCGGTTCTCGACGTCCTCTGGCACGCTCACATACACGTGGGAGTGGTGGACGCAGCAGTACGCCTCAGGGATGATCTGCACCCATTTCACGTAGCGGTCTTCAGTGAGCCCCGGGTCGACGGTTTCGGATGGATAGAAGTCCGCGCCTTCGGCCGGAATTTTGAAACCTTCCTCCATCTGCACGATCAAGTCTGGTTCGCCGTAGGTCCATTCACTCAAGTTGGCGAACTCAAGCGGCTCTGGCGCGTCGTCGGGGTTGCCGCGCGGCGCGCCCGCCGAGACCCAGGAGACGATCGTCGCGATCTCGTCGTCACTCAGTGAGGGGTCCGCGACATATTCGCCAATACTGCGATCGAGATGCCAGGGTGGCATCTGCCGGGCAACGACGCGGTCCCGAATGGCGCGGGCCCAGGGCCGGGCTTCCTCGTAGGTCAGCAGTGACATCGGCGCCCCCGTGCCGGGGCGATGGCACTGCTGACACGAGCGCTGCAGTACCGGGAGCACGTCGCGCGTGAACGTCGCACCGTCGCTCGCTTGGCTGGCCTGTTCCGCCGTGGCCGGAGATGGCGAGGCGGCGATGGTGAAAAGAGCGACGACGGCGACGGTCGTCGAGACACCGCGCATGGGCAATCCTCCAGGGTGATGCCAGATGGGTTCGCTACGGAGCCAGTGTAGTGGTCCGCCTCGGGAGATGGCAACAGGATTCCGGAGCGGATCTCGCGTCGCGCCCGTTCTGCTTCGCCGGCACAGCCGGTTGTGGTGACACGCCACCTCGTGATAGATCGTGTCGCGACTGACTGGCTCCGCGGGGCTGGCCGACACCTGGAGAACACTATGACCGATTGGCGCGCCCTATCGGCGCTCGCTGCCGTTGCCTCGCTGGCCGGGCCTTTCACGGCGCCCGCTGCAGCGCAGCAGGAGCCGGTCTATGCGGTGTATGACGGCTTCATGGTTACCGATGAGGGACTCCATGTGCTGGCGTTTGCCTACTTCAGCCACAACTTTGAGCCGGTGACGATACCGGTCGGTCCGCTGAACCGCTTTGACACTGGGCCTGGCGATCGCCAGCAAACCACGACGTTTCTTCCGGGGCATCACCGCTTCCAGTGCATCATGGTGATGGGGTCGGAGTTCGACGGCGGTCTGCGCTGGACGTTGGACCACGCCGGGGTGACCACCACGACTAGCGACGACATGCTGCAATACAACTGGGAGTTCGAAGCGAGCTCGGTGCGTAACGCCCTGCGCGATGTTGAGCCGAGTGAGGCGCCTCACGGCGTCTGCCTGAACCGGTCTCCAACGGTGCGTTTTCTCGGCTTGCGGAACGGGCCCGAAGGGGCCCCGGCCGAGGTCGCCACCGCCGTCGGCGCCGAGTTGAAGCTGTTTGGCAGTGTCCGCGATGAAGGGTTGCCGAGAGCGGGCGCGCTCGTCACCACCTGGCGGATGCTGAGCGGCCCGGGCACCGTCACCTTCAGTGCGCCAGATGAGCCACGCACGCTGGCCTCGTTCGATGCGCCAGGCGCCTACGAGCTCGAGCTGTGGGCGAGCGACGGCGAGCGCGAAGGGAGCAACCGGGTCGCGGTCACTGTGGATCCCGCGCCTTGAATCCTTCCTCGACCGCATTGGGCCCGATCAGCTGAGGCAGATCCTGTTCGAGGCTTAGCAACGCCGTTCGAGTCGTGATCAGATTCGCCCCGTCATCTCCGACATCGACGTCGTCCATGAACGGTGCCCGCCGAACCGCCTCGTGCCACGGCAACGACGGCGACCCGCCGTCGCGCAGATGGTGGACCAGCTTCAGCGTGCGGAATCCATCGAACCAGTCGTGCAGACGGCGGAGCCGGGCGGCGGGACTCGGCGCTTGGGCGACGATTCCCGGCCAGGCGTCGAGAGCGCCCTGGTGTTCCAGGAAGCGCCGCACGACCGGGCTCATCGCCTCGAGCAGGTCGGGCACGACCGGGCGGGACCCCGTAGAACCCGGCGCCGCTCCGGTCCCGGAGAGGTGCCGGAGGGCCTGGATGAGCTGCCGAACGGCCGTGAAACAGTCGGGATGGTACAGCTCGAGTTCGGCTCCACGAACCAACTTGGCGCTTTCCGAACCGGTGCCGAAGGGCACCCGTTCGGACAATCGACTGCGCAGCCGAATCGGAGCCCCCTGCAGATGTGCGAGTGGGCGCAACTTGCTCAGTTTGTTCAGCAGGTAGAAGTCTTCCCCGGCCCGGCGTCTGGGCACCCCCCGGACCAGAGCGTATGAGAGCGCATCCACCACCATCGTGCTGCCCACGGTGTGAAACGCGTAGGGCGAGTGCGCCCACTGGAGGCCGCGCTGGAAGTAGCGGAGTCGTATTTCGTACAGGGCGGTGGCGCGGTCCATCTGTCGATCACCGCCTGGCTCGTGCCAAAATGGAAAGATGGCTCCGGAGCACCCGGGCTCGATCGCCGCGATACGCGTAAAGTAGTCCTCTGGCAGACGTGCGTCAGCATCCGTCATCGCAATGTACGGGTGGCGCACCCGGCCCGCCACGATCAGTTCGAGGGCCACGTCCGCACCGATCTTGCGAGCCAGCCCTACGCCCTGGCGCGCCGGGAGGCGACGACCGGGTGTAAAACGGTCGACGACGAGTACGCTCAGCCTGGACTCGGGCGCGCCGGGAGTGCCCGTCAGGTCGGTTTCGTGGCCGAGCCAGCTACCAAGACCGAGCGCACGCAGTGAGAACCGTCGGCTGAGTGCACGAAAGCAGCCGTCGTTCGACGAGTGCACGGTCGCCGTTGCCCCGTCCCGGCCATTGAGCACTACCACGAGCAGCAGGTGCCCCGCCTGTCCCGCGGCGGCTCGGAAACCGTCGACGAAGTCCGGCGACTCCCCATACACCGGCACGACCAACACGAAGTCGAATGTTCCGGGGCACAGTGACGCCACGCTCGATTCCGGCTCAGCGTGGCGTTGTCGGTATTGCGCCGACTCCGCTGCGACGTCTGGTCCCGTGTCCCCGCTTCCCGATCCCATCACTCGAGCAGACCGCGCATTCTGAACGGGTTCCGATTGTAAGACGCCTGGAGTCCGAACGGTCTCGAAGCGTATCGCAATCGCCCGAATGTGCCGACAGGCAGTTGTGATTGCACCGCCTGAGCGGCTAAAATAGCAAGCTTCGACAGTGTCCGACCCATTGGTTGACCGAATTTTGTAACCAGGCTGAGACCAGGCTCAAACTAGGTGCCAGTCAGGTTGCGAACACGCTGGGCGCGGATAGGTCAGATTCCGCGAACAACATAGCGTCCGCCGCTGTCGACGGGGAGATTCCGTGCGCGTACATATCGTCAATCCGAGTCACTTTTCTTACGGCACGGGGTTCATCACCCCGCGTTGGATGTTTGTGCTCGCGGCCGCTACACCGGCCAAATGGGGCGATCCCATCCTGAGCGACGAATCGCTCGAGCAGTTCGATACTGACCGGCTTGAGAAGGGTGACGTCATCGGTATCGGTCTGCACACCGGCAACGCCCTGGTCGGTTACCAACTGGGGGCACGTGCCCGAGCACGCGGGGCGTGGGTGGTCTACGGCGGAAGCCACCCCACCTTGTTCCCGGAAGAGGCACACGAGCGCGGCGGCGCGCACGCCGTGGTCAAGGGGGACGGCGATGTCACCTGGGGCCAGGCGATCGAGGATTGCGTCAACGGCACACCCCAGCGGATCTACGACGGTGGGCGCGTGGACGCGGGCAAGTTTCGGAAAGCGCGCTGGGATCTAATGAAGCGCGAGAGCTATGTGTGGGCGTCAGTGCAGACCGTGCGCGGCTGTCCCAAGCACTGTTCATTCTGCTCGGTCTGGCGCACCGACGGCCAGGAGCCCCGTCAGCGCGAGGTCAATCCAGTCATTGAGGAAATTGTCGAACTGCGGCGGATGGGTTTCAAGTTCATCGCGCTGGCCGACGACAATTTCTATCCGGTCACGCTCGAGGACCTCAAAATGGCCGGCCGGCGGGAGGACAAGACCCGATACAACGAGCTCAAGGCGCTCCGTGACGAGCGGTTCGAGTTGATGGAACTGATGGCGCAGCTCCCGAGTGATCTGAATTTCTTCACCCAGATCACGATGGAGTCCGCCGAGGATCCAGCGTTTCTCAACGCGATGAACAGGGCGCACATCAGAGGCGCCCTGGTCGGTATCGAGGCGGTCACTCCGGAAGGATTGAAGGACGTCTACAAGGACTTCAACCTTGCGGGTGAAGACCTGGTGGAACGTTTACAGATGTTCCGGAAACACGGTGTCTACATTCTCGGCTCCTTTATTTTCGGTCTGCCGAGCGACCGTCCCGAGACCTTCGACGCGACGGCCGAGTTGGCCAAGCGGGCCGACATCACCTTCGCGCAGTTCGTCACCCTGACTCCGTTCCCGGGCACCCTGGACTTCGAACAGTGGGAGCGCGAAGAGGGTGACAACATGGTGAAAGTGGACGGCATCCCCGTCTCGCGCCACTGGCTGATCCCGCAGGCGAAGCGACCCAAGCTGTTGACGCCGCACCCCGTGATGTCGGGCGAACAGATCCGCCAGGGCACCCAGAATGTCTGGAATAATTTCTACAGCCTGAAGGCGAGCTGGAGACGGTCCGATATCTTGAAGTCGTTCAGGAACCGTGTCGCGTTCGTCGTGGCCTCAAAAGTGATGCTGAACGCCTTTGGGAACACCGGTCTGTCGACCGACAGCGCCCGCGCGTCCCGCGCCACCAAGCTGGGCGGGATCGGATTCTCGTTGCTGCAGAAGATGTTCGCGGCGCCGCCCATGCCGCACCTGCCGGTACCGGTGACCCCGCAGCCGCAGGCCGCCGAGAAATCCGCGGCCTGACCGCGTCGCCGCCCTCGGACACTGGATCCCGACCAGCACATTTACGACCACACGACACCGCGCTGCGTCCAAAGAGGGCGAGGCGTGGGGTATCGTGGAGTGCCGATCCCGTCATTCAGTGTGGAGGCCCTCATGTCGCCCAGCGTCTTGCCTAGGTTTTCGCCGCACGCACTCGTTGTCCTGTTGCTGTTGTTCGGGCTGGCCGTTCCGGGCCAGGTCGTCGCCCAGAATCAACCACCGGACACACCGGAGACAGCGGCGGAGCCGGACAATGAGGACGACGAAAACGAAGACCGACCTGGCCGACAGGATCGAGATGACGACGGGCCCAAACCCTATGACGAGGTGATTACCGATGAGGCCGAGTCCGACGAAGGTGTCTTCACCGTGCATCGGCTCGACGACAAAGTGTTCTATGAAATTCCGCCGTCGGAGCTGGGGCGAGAGTTTCTGTGGGTTAGCCAGATCGCGCGAACGACCGAAGGGGTAGGGTACGGCGGGCAGGCACTCGGGAACCGCGTGGTGAAGTGGGAACGTCGCGGCGACCAGGTGCTGCTCAAGAGCGTGTCGTATGCGATTGTGGCTGACGAGGACGCACCGATTGCCGCGGCGGTCGCCTCGTCGAACAATGACACCATCATCAAGGCGTTCGACATCGAAGCGCTGTCCGACCAGGAGGCGCCGGTCATCGATGTGACCGCGTTGTTCGAGTCAGAGGTGCCCGAATTCAGCGCCCGGTCGCGCTTGCAGGCCCGCGGGTTCGCACGCGATCGGTCGTTCATCGAGGAGGTACTCGCCTTCCCCCGAAACATCGAGGTACGGACGACACACACCTACACGCTGCCACCGCCCTCCAGTCCGCCGACGGGGCGACAGACCCGGCGAGGTGGTATGCGTCCGGGCAGCGCCACGGTCCTGCTGCACTACAGCATGGTGAAGCTGCCGGACGTGCCGATGCAACCCAGATTGTTCGACGAACGCGTCGGCTACTTTTCGGTGCGGCAAGTCGACTACGGTCGCGACGAGCATCGGTCGCCAAACCGTCGTTACGTGACCCGGTGGCGACTGGAGAAGCAGGACACTGATGCTGCCGTCTCGGACCCGGTCACGCCCATCACGTACTGGATCGATCCGGCCACGCCGACGAAGTGGGTGGAGTACATGAAGCAGGGCGTCGAGGCCTGGCAGCCCGCCTTCGAAGCCGCCGGGTTCTCGAATGCGGTGATCGCCCGCGAAGCGCCGTCCCCCGACGACGACCCGGAGTGGAACCCGGAGGACGCGCGGTACTCCGTCATCCGCTGGCTACCGTCGACCACGGAAAACGCCTCGGGACCGCACGTGCACGACCCGCGAACCGGCGAAATTCTCGAGACGGACATCCAGTTTCATCACAACGTTATGAACCTCGTGCGTGACTGGTATTTCGTGCAGGTGGCGCCGCTGGATTCGCGGGCGCAGTCGTTGCCCCTACCCGACGACCTAATGGGTGAGCTGCTGGCCTACGTGGTGACGCACGAGGTAGGTCACACGCTGGGTTTCCAGCACAATATGAAGGCTAGCTCCCTGTATCCGGTCGAGAAGCTACGGGACCCGGATTGGGTCTCCACCATGAGCCACACGCCAACGTTGATGGACTATGCCCGGTTCAACTATGTTGCGCAGCCTGAGGATGGGATTCCGACGGAGGATCTGATTCCGAAAATCGGTCCCTATGACACCTGGGCTACCAGGTGGGGCTACAAGCCGATTCCAGGTGCGACCAATGCCGACGACGAACGATTGACCCTGGACGAGTGGGCGCGTGAGCAGGATGACACGCCCTGGTATCGGTTCTCGACCCCAGGGACCGGAGGCGCAGACCCGGGCCAATTGACCGAATCCGTAGGAGACGCGGACGCGGTGCAGGCGACCACGTTGGGGTTGAAGAATCTCGAACGAGTGGCCGCGATGTTGTTGGACGCGACCAACGCGCCCGGCGATCCGTATGACGACCTGGACGAGCTGTATGGGCGGCTGGTAGGACAGTGGGCGACCGAGATGAACCACGTGGCCGCCGTCGTGGGCGGTTTCAATTCTCAGCAGAAACACTTCGGGCAGGACGGCGTCCGGTTCACGGTGATTCCTCGCGACGTCCAGGCGGACGCGGTGGCCTTTCTGAACGACAATGCGTTCGTCACTCCGATGTTTCTCGTGGACCCGGAGATACTCCGTCGCATCGAGCCGGTCGGCGTGCTGGATCGTATTCGGAGCGGCCAAACCCGTGTGCTCCGAGCGCTACTCACCGGGGATCGGATCGAGCGATTGGTCGAACAGGAGGCGGTCGATGGCCCCGCCGCCTACGCGCCGACCGACTTTCTCGCCGACGTGCGGGCCGGACTCTGGCGCGAGCTCGACGATGCGCAGGTCCGGACCGATGCCTACCGTCGTGGCGTGCAACGGGTCTATCTGGAGCTCATCGACACTCAGCTCAATGGGCGATCCCCAGCCGACGGTGATGCCAGACCGTTCCTCCGGGGTGAGCTACGCGCACTGGACCGGACCATAGACGCGGCGCTGACTCGAGCCGCCGACCGCGCCACGACCCTGCACTTGGAAGATGCTCGCGACCAGATTGCGCGGACCCTGCGGCCACTGACTCGGTCGAACTCTTCGTCCGACCAGACCGGTTTTGTCCAAGTGTACGATTTCGATCTCGACCTCGTGGCCGGATTGCCCGACCCGTGGTCGGAAGGTCTGACCCACGCCGGCGAGTCCTGCTGGCCGGATCTGGCCGTGCGCGTCGACCGCCGCTAGTCCCGCATTCCTGAGTTCGCCGGAGGCCGATTATGGAGTGGTTGTCCAATCCGGAAATTTGGATTGCCCTGGTCACGTTGACCGTTCTCGAGATCGTGCTCGGGGTGGACAACGTCATCTTTATCTCGATCTTGTCCGCCAAGTTGCCGGTTCCGCAGCAGCGTTCAGCGCGGCGTCTCGGTCTGGTTGTGGCGATGGTCGCGCGGGTAGGGCTGCTGCTGTCCATCAGCTGGATCATCCGCCTAACCGAGCCGTTGTTCGCCGTGGCCGGGCACGACTTCTCGGGCCGTGATCTCACACTCCTCGTCGGGGGCCTGTTTCTGCTTGCGAAGTCCACCTTTGAGATTCACGAGAGTCTCGAAGGCGAGGAGGGCCACAAGTCGGACAAGGTCACCGCCTCGTTTGCCAGCGTCATTCTTCAGATTTTGGTCCTCGATGTCGTGTTCTCACTGGACTCGGTCATTACCGCCGTCGGGATGGTGGAACAGACTGGCGTGATGATTGCCGCGATCATCATCGCGGTTGCGGTGATGCTGCTCTCGGCCGAGGCGATCAGCGCGTTCGTCAATGAGCGCCCCACCGTCAAGATTCTCGCGCTAAGCTTCTTGCTGCTCGTGGGGTTCTCGCTGGTCGCTGAGGCTTTCCATCAGGAGATTGCAAAAGGGTATCTGTACTTCGCGATGGCGTTCTCGATCTTCGTGGAACTGATCAATCAGCGGATTCGGCGCCGGCAGCCGGTCCGTCTCAAGAAGGCGTACTGACGTAGACGGTCGCGCGTTGGCGGCGAAACGTCGCTGACGGCCCATCCGTAGTGGATGCAAGGCCCTCGTCCTTTTTCTTGGATGGTACCGAGGCGGAAGTGACCCGGTGGCCGGTGGCCAAATCGCCCTGAACCTGTTCCGAACACGAGGGCGCCGAGACATACGCCCAGGGTGATGCCCGTTGGTTACCGTAGTCGTCGCGACCTGCCGGCAGTGTTACTGACCCCCGAGATGCCTTCGCCCTCCTGTGGCGAACCGCTCTCGTGGCCTTTCTCCCCACGGCGTGGCTCGAGATCTCTCGTCGGGCACTCGCGGCGTCCCAGACCTCGTTGCACAGCCGCTCAAACTGGGTGTTGCCTGGCTGGCGCTCCTGGTGGCGATCCGGTGGGCAGGTTTGTCCCCCACAAACTGATCCGAGAGGGAGATCGGTTCTACGAGTGCGTAGTGCATACCATGGGGGGCTGGGGGTGCGCCACGCTCCCGGCTACCGACCTTGAGATTCCTGGAGTTGTCCCCGATGTTGCCCGGACGTCCGGCTATACAGCGAGAGCCGCCACCGAAGCCCCGCGGGGTCATTCACGTCGTGGGACGCCCACCGCTCCAGCTCGTCGAGCTCGAGCGTGCGGTTGTGCGTGAGTAGACACAGGGTCGTGTCATGTCCGCAGTGGTCCGCTACGAACCGCGCCAGATGATGCTCGTTGCCATCGGGGTAGTTGAAGATGAGACCGGTCTCGTGAAGGGAGATTCCCCGGGTCTCGTACGTCGTGGCGTCACGGTAATCGGCCTCCAGCAGATGCACCTGAGACGAGTCGAGGAGACCCCTGGCGTTGAGTGTGTGCAAGTTCGTCACGGCTGCGGCGTAGAGCGCCGGGTCCGCCTCAATACCGTAGACCAGCCGTGACGGGTCAAACGCAGCCAGAACCGCTGGGATCCGACCGTCGCCGGTGCCCGCATCGATCACGTGGCCCGGCCGGCGCCCTTCACCGAGAAGGTCGAGCCGTTGTAGCGTCTCGACCGCCTCCGCGATGACCCGAACCGGCGTGGCGACATGGATGCCGCGACCGGTTTTCCGGATCGGTAGCGCGCGCCGGCTCGACGCCTCCGAACGTTCGAAGACCCTGGCGAGTTGCGCGAAAGCCGCGCGTTGACGGATCCGCCTGTAGATTGAGGTCATCCGCGGCACCACCGGCAGTGAGGACCTTGGGACCTCAGGTTCCGCTAATCAAGCACGTCGAACAGGTGACTGTATTTCACGATGACGCTGCGCCCGGCGCCGGTCGGGATGAAGTCGCCGATACCTTCCGTCTCGTTGTAGACAAAGAAGAGCCCGGTGTTGGCGTCTTGCAACCAGCCGACACGAAAGTTGACGGCATACAGGTCGGCGCTGTCGTTGTGCTGAAGCAGCGTCTGCACGTAGAGCCGCGGGGAGAAATTATAGGCGGCGCTGAGGCTGGTCAGGTTGGTGATGGTGCTGCCGCTGGGGAGATCGATATCGTTCCGGCTGAAGCTCAGCGAGAGGTTCAGGGTTTCGCGGTAGCGGGCGTTGACCGACGGGCGGATGGTGACGATGTCGCCGCCAAAGAAACCGGCCGTGGTGGCACGGACGCCGGCGCTGAATGGTGCCGATCGGTCAGAGTTGTAGGAATAGGTGAGTTCATTGAAGTCGTAGCTGCCCGGTGGCACCGACAGCCCGGACACGGTGAACTCGGAAAACACGCGTTCGCTACGAATGTCGTATGCGATCCCTCCCGACGAACTGTCCTCGAACTCGCCGTCGAAATGGAGGTGGAGGACGCTCGTCTCCATGTCACCGCCGAGATTCCAGAACCGCGTGAAGCTCATGTGTGGGGTCAGTTCCTGATACTTCAGGAAACCGTTAGGCCGGGTCGTGTTGTTGATGCCGAAGTCGAACTTGCGGAAGCCGCCAGTGCGGCGTAGGAAGCCGACCTCCGGGTTAAAGTCTTCGTCGTTTTCCTGATAGCCCGCGATCAGGCGCCACGCCTCCGAGTCGTATCGAGTCGACACGCTCATGGCGTATTCGCCTTCGTCGGCATCCGGTGAGTCGGTTCGGCCGAGGAATCCCTGTACCAGGCCGTTCTGTCCAACGCCCAACCGGGCGTCCACCGCATAGGCGCGGTTGTAGTCGTTGTCCAGCGCGAGCCCGTCTATTTCAGGGTCGCCCGTGGCCGTGCGGTTGACGAACATGCCCCCGATGCTAGAGCGGTTTGGCAGGTCTCGGCGCAGACGGGCGACGGTGAAGTTGTTGGCCCGAGCGACGCCGCGGAGCGACTCGGTCTGCATGTTCAAAAACCCGACCGTCGTGGAGTCGTTGATCTTCCCTGAGAGGCGGCCGCCCCCGAGGATTGGAACCGGCATTCCGCTGTCAGTGATGCCGATGCGACGACTGAAGAAAAGCTCGGTTTGTCCCAGGTTCCGGCCAGTGGCCGGTCCCAAGTTGCCGACCGAGAAGGCTCCGGCATTCTCGAGGAAGAATGGCCGTTTCTCCGGGAAGAAGAGGTTGAACCGGTCGAGATTGATCTGCTGGTTGTCTACCTCGACCTGGGCGAAGTCGGTGTTGTAGGTGGCGTCGAGGGTGAGTCCCGACGTGACGCTGTACTTGAGGTCGGCGCCGACATCTCCCAGGGCCAGGGCGGACACATCGGGCGTGGCATCGCGGGTGACCGCCTCCCCGATCACATAGGGCGTGACCTGCAGATTGCGAGTGTTGCCGACCGGCGCGGCCACACCGGTCAGCTGCCCCGCCATCGACACCCGATACAGGTTGTATTGTCGCGGCAGCGCCGCCCAGTAGGAGGTTTCGTTCCGGCGCCGGATGTTGCGTTGGAAATTGACGCCCCACGACTGGTCTTCGCGAGCCGGGTAGCGGATGGTGCGGAACGGGATGGCGAATTCGGCGCTCCAGCCGATGTCGGTAATCGCGGTCTGTACCTGCCAGGCCCCATCCCAGTTGAGGTTGAATCCGCTCCCACTGCCCCGAGAAAAGCCGCCGCCGCCGCCCCCGCCGAACAGGCTTCGGCCTCCGCCTTCGTCGGTGACCTGGCCATCGTACTCTTGCCCCGCCGGTGTGGTGCCGAACACGAAGCCGTTCTGCTTGTCGCTGAATGTATCGAGGACCATCTGAAAGCTGTCGGCATTGTTCATCGACGAGTCACGACGGCTGTCGGTCATGATGATGGCCGAGGGGTCGTCATCGAACAGGACGACGCCGAAGTAGATGGTGTCTTCCGTGAAGACGACGCGCACTTCGGTACGTTCGCTGGCCGGCTGTCCTTCGTCCGGCGCGCTCTGGCGGAACCCGCTGAGCGGTTCCACCGCGGCCCACGCCGGGTCGCCAAGGATGTCGCCGTCGATGGCCGGCGCCTGGTCGACCGGCAGGGCCCGCCCGGCCCGGCTCGTCTGTGGCACGAGGGTGACGCTGTCTGCCGGCTGTGTTTGCGCCCGGCCGAGTCCGGGCGACGCCAGCAGCGCCAGCAGGGCGATCATGCCCAGCCCGAACCTGTTCGGAGGGCCGGACCGACAGGATTCATCGGCTGGTCGGTCGGCTGGCTCGCCGCCAATGATTCGTGCTGTTCGGTCTCCGCGCATCAATATTCCCAACTTCAGGACCGTGGTGGAAATACAGCTGCCATCTTGGCCGCTGAGGCATCCCGCCCAGGGCGGTGTCGCGCATGGTCACGATGGCCTACATCCCGGTATGCGCGCTCCTCGTGCCTGGTCGGCCAGGCGCCGCGGCGCCCAAAGATGGCAGCTGTACTACCACCAGCGTCCTAGTCGTAATTCAAAACATTTGATCGTATCAGAGTCAGACTCCCCGGTCGGTGGAAGTTGTCCAGCGTAATCGGCCGCGCCGCATAGCCTGGCTGCGGTGCCTCCGTGGTGCGTGTCGTCACCGTCAGCCGACCGTCGTCGCCGATGGGGAGCCAACCATGTCCGGTCTTGGCGCGCGGCGTGTCATCCGTCCCACCGGTGCAATCAAGGACAGGTTGCCGATGAGACGCCCGATGACGATGGCCGTGGCTGCACCCACGGCGCCGACCCACGACAGGGTCTGCACGGTGACGGCCAGTACTATAAGGACTCCCAGCACCTCCAACGCGGACGCTCGGGTGATTGCCCTTGTGTCTCGTCCATGGACGAGCACGGATCGCTGAAACGAGATCCAGACAGAACCGGCCGGAATCCACACGAGGATACGCGCTGGAAGGAGTGCAAACTGGGTCAGCTCCGGTGAGAGTCCGGAGATTTCCTGGAACCAGACGGTCGCGAGCGGGGTGTAGACGATGAGGCTCATGCCGCCGGCCGTCGCTATCGCCAGCCAGGCCGCGAACGTGCGCAGTTGCCGGTAGTGCTCCGTGTGCTCGCCGAGCAGCGCGATGCCGACTTCCTGAAACGACAGACCCATGGCGCGAAACACGAAGGTCAGTCCGTGGACGACCGGCAGCACCGCAAGGGACTCCAGCGGGAACCGACTTTGGCCCATGAAGAAGGTGACCGCCGGCTGAATCGCCATGCCCAGGACAGACGTCATCCCGAGGGGCACGTAGAAGTGGACGATGGTGCGCAGGGTCAGCGTCGGCTCCCGGTCAGCGTCGCTGTTGTCTTGGAGGCGCAGCCTCGCCACGAGTTCGCGGGTCATCAGTCGACTGGCCGCTGCTTCTACGACTACGCCGACCGAGAGGGCCAGCGCGGCCACGTGAATGCCGCGCAGTCCAATAACCTGCGCGGCGGCCAACGCCGTGACCGTCATCGTCGTCAGCCGAAGCACAGTGCCGAGTGCGACTCGGCGGGTCAAGTTATGGTGAATCAGCAATCCCTGCCGAAACCGTCGATAGCCGATTGCGATCGGCCAGGGGAGCATCAGGGCCAGTCCCTGATGAGCGAGGCGAGACACCTCCGGTGGTAGACCGACCAGCGTCTCGCCGATCCATGGGAACACCGGCGGCAACACGGCCACCGTCTGGATGAGGGTCAGGGCAATACCGAGCCCATACGCGAATCGCCGCAACGCCAGATAGCTCGCGTAACTACGGACAAGCGCGGTCGATGCGGCCATCAGCATGATGACCGGCGCCTCGATGATGATTGCGAACGAGAAGGCGACGCCGAATGCCGCGAGGTTCTCGGTGGGACTGGGCAGGCGGGCGATGATGGCTGCGAGGTACGGTCCTTCGACCGCCATCATGACCCACGTACCGGCCAGGGGCAGCCAGAAAGAGTAGATGTATCTGTAGGTGAGTGGCAAACCGTGCATGGCCAGCCAACGATGATAGTCCGTACCCAAGAAACGGGATACCCGCCGAGGCGGATATCCCGTGGTGTTGGCGACTCAGGCTGGGGACCGAGCGCTGCGCCGTCGTTACTGGAGCGGGTCAGCGCCGGCCGGGGCGCCGTTCTGCGTCACAGCGACCGCCGTCGTGGAGTGGTAGACGGTGCCACCCTGGTTGCTGCCGAAGTAGCGCACGCCACCATCGGAGGTCGGCGCTGCGCCCACGAAGTAGGTTTCAATCGTCGCCCCGGATTGCGCTCGCTCGTATCGGCGCGTCGAGCGCGGGAGGACACAAACAGTGGGCCGGCGTCTCATCCGAGGCACGATCCGTTGCGGGAAGACATGCCGTGAAGGCGCGATGGGAGCAGCATCGGAAGCATCGCGAAGACGGGCCGGACAACCCGGACAAACCAGCAGTAGAGAGGCACAACGACCAGTAAACATAGGAAGCTGGTCAGATGCCGGAGGCTTTTGCCGCGGGAGCGGCGGGAATCCGTCGGAAGAGCCGCATGAGCACGACCAATGACACCGCGAATAGGATGGAGCCCAACAAGAACGGGGCACCCGGTAACGCCATGGGCGCTGCATCGGATGTAAAAAAGCTGAACAGGCCGGCGGTAAAGATGAGCGGGGCGAAGATACTGGTGAGACTGGTCAAGGAGGTGAGTGCGCCCTGGATCTCGCCCTGTTCGGAAGGGCCCACCGTGCCGGCAACCAGGCCCTGGATAGCCGGCATCGCCAAGCCGGCCAGGGCGCCGAACACGATGATGACCAAGACCATCCAGCCGTCCGACGCCAATCCGTAGCCGAGGAACGCCAGCGTTGAGACTGTGAGTCCCAGCATGATGGTGCGACGCTCACCGAGGCGCCGGACGGTCGGTCTGACCAGTAGTCCTTGTACAAGAATGGCCATGACACCGACCAGTGCCAGAGTGAGTCCGTTGGTTTGAGTGTTCCACCCATACCGATGCCCCGCGTGGAGCACCCAGACGTTCTCCATGCCGCGTTGGGCCAGCGAACTGAAGAGCACGGCGAACGCCAGTCCGGCGACCAGCGGATATGCCCGCAGTCGTCGGAGACTGGCCATCGGGTTCATGTTGGCAAAAGACACTGGGCGGCGGTGTTCGGGGGCGAGCGACTCAGGCAGCACAAAGAAGCCGTACAGCCCGTTGACTAGCGCCAGGGCGGCGGCCACGAAGAAGGGCAACCGGAGATGGATGGCGCCAAGCACACCCCCGAGCGCCGGGCCCAGGGTAAAACCGAGGCCGAACGCCACGCCGACAAAGCCGAAATTACGAGCCCGGGTGTCTGGTGTCGACACATCAGCGATATACGCGTTGGCGGTGGTAATGCTGGCGCCCATGACGCCCGCGATAAATCGGCCCACGAACAACCAGCCGATTGACGGGGCCCAACCCTGAATCAGGTAGTCGATACCGAAACCAAAGAGCGAGATCAGGATGATTGGCCGGCGCCCGAACCGGTCCGAGAGGGCGCCGAGCACGGGTGCGAACAAGAACTGCATTAAGGCGTACACGGCGACGATGACCCCGAGGTATCGTCCCGTGGAGGAGGTATCACGGCCCAGCAGTTCGCCAATGAGCTCTGGCAGAATTGGGACGATGATGGCCAAGCCGAGGATGTCGATGAACATCGTGACGAAGATGAAAACCATCCCCGCCTGACGTGTCCGTACTCCTGGTCCCATGCCGTATCGTGTGCCGCCGTCCGAGCCTGTGGCTGCTGGTTCTGGCCGATCCGTGAACCTGTCAGTATCGCATGGGTCACGGAGGCGCGGCATGGCGCCGGCCGCCGCGCGGTCAGCGGCTGGCGGGTTCGTTCACACCGAGCCCTTTCGGGCTGAGCGGGACGACCGAGATGTTTGTCCACCCATAGAGGGCAGCCACCAGGGGGTTGATGAGGTTGAAAAAACAGAACGGCGCGTAGGTCAGCGTGGCAACGCCGAGGGTTCCGGCCATGTAAGCACCGCACGTGTTCCACGGCACCAGCACGGAGGTAATCGTACCGGCGTCCTCCAACGCTCGCGACAGGTTCTTCGGGTCCAGTCGTCTGCGCTCGTATTCGGCTCGGAACATGCGACCTGGGAGTACGATCGAGATGTACTGGTCGGAGGCCAGCACGTTGGTCCCGATAGCGGTCAGGAGCGTGGCCGAGATGAGGCTCCCGGTACCGTGGACGGCGCCAAGAATCCGTCTGGCGATCGCTTCGAGCTGCCCGGTGGTTTCCATGACCGCGCCGAACATCATGGCTGAGATGATGAGCCACACCGTGGTGAGCATGCTGGCCATGCCCCCCCGGCTGAGCAGTTCGTCGAGGGCCGGGGTGCCCGAATCGAGCACGAATCCGTCGAAGAGGGCAATCCAGCATCCCTTGACGAGCGCCACGGGACGGCTCAGCTCAGGGTCGCCCACGAACGCCACGACCGCGTCGCCCTGGAACAGGACGGCGCACACGGCGCCACTCAGCGCCCCGAGCAACAGGGCCGGGAACGCCGGGACACGTCGCATCACCAACGTTAAGACCAACGCCATCGGGAGCAGCAGGTGGGGGCCGACGACGAACTCGCGCTCGAGCGCCCCGAGTATCGCCGACAGATCATCGGTCGAGTCGGGCGTGGGGACGACAAACCCCGCCGCGGTGAAGAGTGCCAGTGCGATGGCGAAGCTGGGGCCGGTGGTCCACACCATGTGTCTGATGTGGCTGAACAGGTCGGTGCCTGCCACCGCCGGGGCGAGATTCGTCGTGTCCGAGAGGGCTGACATCTTGTCGCCAAAATAGGCGCCCGAGATGATGGCGCCGGCGGCGAGGCCCAGGTGTAGCCCTTGCGCGGTGGCAATGCCGACGAGCGCAATGCCAATGGTGCCGGCGGTTGTCCAGGAACTGCCCGTGGCGAGCGACACCAGCGCGCAGATGGCACAGGCGGCCGCGTAGAAGATCGACGGCGTCAACAACGAGAGCCCGTAGTAGATCATGGTGGGCACCGTGCCGGCCAGAATCCAGGTGCCGATCAGCGAACCGACTGCGAGCAGGATCAGAAGCGCGCCCATCGACACGGAAATTCCGTGGATGATGCCCCGCTCGATCGCCGGCCAGGAATGACCGTTACGAAGCGCGACGATGGCACCGGCACCGGCCGCGAGCATCAGGGCGATCTGGTTCGGTCCGCTCGATGAGGCGTCGCCGAACAAGGCGACCGATCCGGCGAGTAGCCCGACCAGGAGCCCGATGGGCACAGTGGCCTGAGCGAACGTGGCGGGACGCACCGGATGGGAAGTGGGCTCGATCATCGGTCAGGAGGAACGGACGACGCGCCGGGTCCGTCGGGCGCGCGGTCGAGGAAGCACTGCGCTCGTTGTCGCAGTTCCTGGGGTCCGAACGGTTTCTCCGCTACCTCGTAGGCGTGGCCGTGCCGATCCCGCCGAGTCGGGTCGGCCGCATGTCCCGTCATGAACATGGGCCTGAGCGCCGGACGGGCCGTCAACCGCTGCGGGCTCAGCGCTGGACCACTGCCATCCGGTAGCATCACATCGGTCAAGAGCAGGTCAATCCTATTAGAAATGTCCGTGGCGGTGGCACGCGCCAGCTCGACGCGGTGCGCCCTGACGACGCGATAGCCGGCGGCGCCCAATGCCTCGGCCGTCATCTCTCGCACGCCCGCCTCGTTCTCCACGAGGAGGATCGTCTCGGTGCTGTGGGTAGGCGTGGAGGCGACCCGCTGGCGACTCACCATCCAGCATACAGTGCCGGGTCCCTCACACGGAGGCAAGGAGTTGACGGCTTGCTCGGCCGCACAACCCGAGCACGGTGGCCATCGCGATGGCGCCGTAGACACTGTAGATTAGCGGGATGTTGCGACCGGCGTCGGGTTGCCGCTCGGTGTGGTCGCGGGGAGCAGTGCATCGGGTGTGGTGGTGTCGACTAGGGCCGTGTTCTGGCTGCGCGTGGGGCTCCTGGCGGTTGTCGCGGGCCGTACGTGGCGCGTGGGGTGCGCGCGATTGTGGCCGCCGAGCGCGGGCGCGAGTACACGCTGGCGGCCATTGCGGTCGGGGCGATCACCCGCGCCAGGCGCGTTGTCGTCGACAGCTAGTCGTTGGCTCCGGGTGGCCGGACCGTTGGGTACGCAATGCCAAGCTGGTCGAGGTAGGTGTCGTAGGTGGACGGGTCGTAGTAGTACTCTTCCAGCGCCGGTTTGAACTCCCGCATGATGTCCTCGTTCAGCCAGATCGCCGGCTCGTCACGCGGACGTAGGAACGAGGTGTATTCCATGTCTTGCTTCTGGACGTTCTCGAAATAGTCATTCGCGTCGTTCACGAGATCCGGGCTCAGCAAGATATCGAGCAGCGTGCGGGCATAGACTTTGGCGCCGGCCGTGGCCCCTTTGTGCGCGATCGGGGTGGCCATCGCAATGGCCTTGTTCCAGTTGTGGCCCTGCCCGCCGGAGATATTGGAGGGGAACCGGAGCGAGACAGTGGGGACCACCCACGAAATGTCCCCAATGTCGTCCGAGCCGCCGCCGCGGCGCTCCCGGTCTGGAATGTCGTGCCGGCCACGCAGTTCCTCGCTGATTTCCGTCCCCAGTCCGCGTTCCTCCGCCCCCAGCATCCGTTGCACCGCCTTGGCCATCCGCTGGTCGGCGTCGCTCCACGCCGGCATACCGACCGCAAGCATGTTCGTGTGCACGGCCTCGGCGAGCGGCCGGTTCATGTGCTGCGGCCAGGCGGCGCCGAGGACTCGTGAGTCGACCGTTGTGCCGGTCATCAACGCGGCGCCGTCGGAGATCTGGTCGCCGATCTCCCACATACGCATGATGCTGGGGTAGTCCGTTTCTCGGAAGAAGTACCAGACCGCCGCCGTCGGCGGTACCACGTTGGGTTGGTCCCCGCCGTCCGTGATGACATAGTGTGACCGCTGCTGAATACGCAGATGCTCGCGGCGATAGTTCCACCCGACGTTCATCAACTCGACCGCGTCGAGTGCGCTGCGACCGTCCCACGGCGAGCCGGCGCCGTGCGCGCTCTCCCCCTTGAACAGGTACTCGACCGAGACCAACCCGTTGCCCCCGCTTTCGCCCCAGCTGACCGACATCGAATTGCTGACATGCGAGTAGAGGACGATGTCGACATCGGCGAACAGTCCCGCCTTCACGTAGTGCGCCTTGGCTCCTAGCTGCTCTTCCGCGATACCTGGCCAGATGACGAGCGTGCCCGCGAGGCCATCCCGCTGCATGATCTTTTGCACGGCCAGCGCGGCGGTGACGTTCAGCGCCTGACCGGCATTGTGACCCTCGCCATGCCCCGGCGCGCCCGCGATCAGCGGGTCGCGATACGCCACCCCTGGCTTCTGTGAGGCTTGCGGGATGCCGTCGACATCGGTCCCGATGGCGATGACCGGAGAACCGGACCCCCAGCTTGCCCACCATGCGCTCGGGATCCCGGCGACGCCACGCTCAACGGTGAACCCGTAGTCTTCCAGAATGTCCGTGACATACCGCTGGGTCTCGAACTCCTGAAAGCCGAGCTCGTTGAAGCTGTAGATCATGTCGACCATCTGCTGGGTGAAGTCTCGGCGACTCTCGATATCGACCACGACTTCTCGCTTCAATTCCGTCAGGCGTGGGCTCTCAGTGCCGGGGGTCGTTTCGGTGGCCAGCGATTCAGGCTGGGGGAGCACGAACACGACGAGCGCCACGGCGGCGACGGCGGCGATCCAGTTGAGCGGTGTGGCACGCATGAGGGTGGTCTCCCAGACAAATGACGTTCGGGGTCGACACCACAGCCGAGACCGGCCCTGGCATGAGGCTCGATCCTATGCGAGCCGTCCAGTTCTGGAAACCCCTTGCGGCATGATGTTCCCGTACGAGACGAAACCAGACTACGCTAGTGACCCGTGAGTAACCCGTCTGTGTGATTTGTGTGACGTCCGTCCCCCGATCTCGACCCCATTTTCCCGTGCGCTACGCAATCACGACCTTCGGGTGCCGCGTCAATCAGGCTGACTCTCTGCAGCTCGAGATGGAGCTGCGGGCGCGCGGCGGGACACGGGCGTCGGTCGACGACGCAGACCTGGTCGTGGTCAATAGTTGCTCGGTGACCGCGTCGGCCGACCAGGGGACACGCCAGGCACTCCGGCGTGTCGAGCGAGTGAATCCCAAGGCGCGGGTGGTAGCCACCGGTTGCTACGCGTCTCGCGCGCCAGACGAGATCGAGGCACTGCCAGGCGACCCCTTGGTCATCCCCAACCAGCGCAAGCACACGATTGCCGATGAGGTCGCACCGGGACAAGAGACCACCGCGAGCCGCTTCGGAGATGGTCCCGGCGCGTGCGGTGCGCTGGTGTCACCCGGGATCATCGGCCGGGTCGCGTTCATGCTGCGTGTGCAGACCGGATGCGATCAACCGTGCAGCTACTGCGTCATTCCAACAACACGCGGGTCGGGACGGAGTCTCGATACAGCGCACGTGCTGCAGGCCGTCGGCCATGCAGCCGACAGCGGATTTAACGAGGTGGTGCTGACCGGTGTGCACCTGGGGTCGTATGGGCGCGATCTCGAGGCCCGCGACGACTTGATCGAGCTGCTCCGTGCGCTCGACGACCATCCGTCGGGAGTCACCTACCGCATCAGCTCGCTCGAGCCGATGGACTGTCCACCGGACATCATCGATCTGGTGGCCACGAGTGGGAGGTTCGCGCCGCACTTTCATCTGCCTCTCCAGCATGCCAGCGACACGATGCTGCGTCGCATGCGTCGCCCTTACACCCTCGCGGTGTATCGCCGTGCGGTGGATCGCATTCGACATCTGATGCCACACGCCGGGATCGGGTCCGATCTGATCGCCGGATTCCCAGGTGAAACCGACGAGGATGCGGCTCAAACGCTGGACTACCTGTGTTCGAGCCCCCTGACGTATCTGCACGTGTTCCCCTACTCGCCACGTCCCGGCACCGAAGCGGCGCGCTTGCCCGGTCGGGTCGCCGGCCCGCTCGTCCGTGAACGGGCGCGCGGGCTGCGGGACCTGGGCTCGACCCTGTCCCGACAGTTTCGGGAGAAGCTGGTCGGGACCCTCCGACCTGGACTGACGCTTGAGGGGGGGACGGTCGTGCTGACCGATAACTACTTGAAGGTGTCGGTGCCGTCAGGACGGGACGGCAACCAGCGGGTCCGCGTCCGTATCACCAGCGCCGAACCGCTGGCCGGCCAGCTTCAATGAGCACCAGCTCCTCTGCGGGGTGAGACCGTGCGGTCATTGCTCCTGTGCGCTCCGCGCGCGGGGCGCCGACCCGGCCCGGGGACCGCCGTCGACGATGAGTTGACCGCAGGCGGCCCGGATGTCTCGGCCGCGACTCTTGCGGACCGACACGGTGACGCCGGAACGCGCCAAACTGCGGGCAAAACGCTCGACCTGTTCGTCGGATGGACGAGAGAACGGAATCCCGGGCGCCTCGTTGAGAGGAAGCAGGTTCACTTTGGCTCGCAAACCGCGGAGCAGCCTGGCCAACCGCCTCGCGTCCGCGGCCGTGTCATTGATACCGTCCAGCAGCACATATTCGAAGGTAATCCGGTCGCGGTGCTTGAGCGGGAACCGACGGCACGCGGTGATGAGATCCGAGAGACGCTGCTGCCGGCTTGTCGGTATCAGCTCGTGTCGAATTCGGTCGGTGGTCGCGTGCAGAGAGACCGCAAGGTTCGGAATCCACGTCTCCTCTGACAATCGGGCCATGGCCGGCAACAGGCCGACCGTCGACAAGGTCACGCGTTTGGGGGTCAAGGCCAACCCGTCCGGCGCGGCCAGGATACGGAGTGCCTTCATCGTGGCGTCATAGTTGTGCAGTGGCTCGCCCATGCCCATCAGCACGATGTTGAATCGTGTGTCCTGCAGCTCGAGTTCGCGCGCCAACACACGGACCTGTCCGGCGATCTCCCCGGCCGTCAGATGGCGAGCGAGGCCCATCTGGCCGGTCAGACAGAATCCGCACTGCATCGCACAGCCCACCTGCGTCGAGACACAGAGGGTCAGGGCAGGCGTGTCGGGGATGAACACGGACTCGATGGTTCGACCGTCGCCAAGCGTGAAGAGGAACTTCTGGGTGCCGTCTGACGACCGTTCGCGGGAGGTCACCACCGGTGTGGTGATAGCACACGTCTCATCGAGTCGCGCGCGGAGGTGGCGCGACAGGTCGGTCATTCCATCGAACCGCTCGCGTCCGCGGCGGTGCAACCAGCGAAAGATCTGCCTCGCGTGAAACCGATCGGCGCCCAGTGCCGTGACGACCGATTCGAGTTCCGACGGCTCCAGTTCCGCCAGGTCCGGCCTCTCGTCGTCCATGGGGCCCACAGTAACACGCGGCGTCTTGATGCCAGGTTGATGCAAACGCGCTTCGCGTGGTATCATTACTTTCTTGCTGCTATCTGTTAAGTCTTTATTGTACAACTATTTACGGATGTTGTGGACGGCTGGCTCTAATGGGCCGCAGACAGGCGACGTCTCGGAATGATTATTCGCGAGCAGTTCGATAACGGGTTGCGCCTCTTGACCGAGTCGATGCCAGACGTGCGCTCAGTCAGCTTCGGGGCCTGGCTGACGCGAGGGTCGCGTCATGAGAGCGCCGCTCGATCTGGAATCGCGCACTTTGTTGAACACATGCTGTTCAAGGGGACGGCGCGTCGCACGGCGGAAGACATTGCGCAGGAAATCGACTCGCTCGGGGGGCAGCTCGATGCCTTTACGGCGAAGGAATGCGCGAGTTACTACGTGAAGGTGCTTGACGACCACCTCCCACGAGCCGTCGACGTGCTCGCCGACCTGCTGGTGCATCCGGCGTTCGATCCGGGTGACATCGAGCGTGAAAAGAAGGTGGTGCTCGAAGAGATCAAGATGGTGGAGGACACGCCTGACGACCTGGTCCATGAGCTGTTCACCCAGCGATTCTGGTCCGGGCATCCGCTGGGCCGGCCAATCCTAGGCGTTCCGGAGACCGTGACCGATCTCGACGCCGCGACCCTCCGCGACTACTTCGGCCGTGTCTACACTGGGGGCAACCTGGTGATCGCGGCCGCTGGTCATGTCGACCACGCGGCGGTCCGCGACCTCGTGACGTCGGCCTTCGGCGACCTGCCGTCCAACGTCGAGGAGATCACCAGCACGGCTCCGGTGTCGAGTCCCGGCTTGCTGATACGCGACAAGCCGCTCGAGCAATGCCACGTGTGTCTCGGCGTGAGCGGATACCCGCAAGCACACGTCGACCGCTACATTTGTTACGTGCTGAACATCGTGCTGGGCGGTACCATGAGCTCGCGCCTGTTCCAGAATATCCGAGAGAAGCGAGGTCTCGCCTACGCGGTGAGCAGCGGTTTCGTGTCGTATCGCGACGGCGGCGCCCTGACGATATACGCCGGCTGCGATGCCGACAGCGTTGTCGAAGTCGTGGACCTAATCATGGCCGAGCTCCAGCAGCTTCGCGATGCCCCGATCACGTCGGCGGAGCTGGTTCGGGCAAGGGATCACTTGAAGGGCAGCTTGGTGCTGAGCCTGGAGAGCACCTCGAGCCGGATGTCCCATCTGGCTCGGCAGGAGATGTACTACGGGCGGCAGTTCACCCTGGACGAGACGTTGCAGGCGGTGGAACAGGTGACCGTCGACGATGTCCACCGAGTGGCGAAAGAGCTGCTCGTCCCGGGTACAGTGGCGGCGACGGTCTTGGGACCCGTCGATGGTCTTGCGCTAAGCGAGCAGCAACTAGCGCTGACCTAGTCGCGGGAGACAAGCCTAGGCCAGGACGTGCGCCGAACCGAGGCTGGGATGCCCAGGCCAAAGTCAGGGCGTTCACCGGACGCGGCTTGGGACGTCCCGGCCAATGTCGGATTCCCTCGTCGGGCGAGGTTGGGTAAACCGGCCGATGCCAGACCCGTTCGCCGGGTGAGGCGCCCGACTGGCAAGGCGCGACGAGAGAGCATGCAGGCGGTATGTGACCGAGGAAGCAACGCAGTCCAGGCGGGATGCCCCGCCCGGCCCACAGGGGGGTGGTATCGGGGTTCGATTGACGGTGCTAGGGAGTGGGAGCGCCGGAAATGCGACGCTATTGCAAGGCCCCGAGCAGCCGGTGCTGATCGATGTGGGGCTGAGTTACCGCGAGGTGGCGCGTCGACTGGACAGCGTGGGGGTGCCGCCCGATAGCGTCGGGGCGGTGGTCATTACGCACGCACATGGCGACCATACTCGCAGCGCAGCGCTGTTCTCGAGGCGGCACGACGTGCCGCTGTATACGACGGCGGCGACCAAAGCGCTCTTGGAATCGACCCGGGTGGCCAAGGCGGCGCCTGTTCCGAACTGGCGCTTGCTGGTGTGTGATGCGGCGAGCGAGATCTGTGGGTTTCGGTTTACTCCGTTCGAGGTCTCCCATGACGCGGCGGCTGAAACGCTGGCCTTCGTCATCGACACCCCTGATGGAACCGTCGGGTTCGCTACCGACGTGGGGACCGTCACGCCGGTCTTGCGGGCCAGATTCTGCGACTGCCGGCTGCTGGTCATTGAATCGAACCACGCGCACGACCTGCTGCAGGTGGGGCCATATCCGCGGTCGACCAAGGCGCGGATCGGTGGGTCGCGGGGCCATCTGTCCAATGAATCGCTCGCGCTGTTTGTTCGCCATGATCTGGGGCGCTCGGTCAGGTGCCTGGTGCTCGCGCATTTGAGCCGGGTGAACAACGTGCCTGAGATCGCGGAGATGACCTGCCGTGAGGCGCTCGCGGCAAGTGGACGCGACGAGGTTCGGGTTGTCGTCTCTCGTCAAGACCGCGTGGCGGAGACCGTGGACCTCGGGGCGTGGACGCCCCGTCAGAGGCGTGGCGCCCTTGGGCGTCAGGTCGCTTTACCGTTCTAGTGTCCTGTCGCGAGTCACTGCGGCCGCGGGGGGACACGAGGTTGGCTATCAGGGTCGCGCTGGTGCGGCGACCCGCACGAAGGGAGTGACATGGCAGAGCACCCCCCCCCGAGGACGGCGAACGGCGCCAGGACGCCCGTCGAGCAGAGACGGATCGCCGCGAAGCCGCGGGTCGGCGTCACCGCGAGTGACCGGTGGCCGAGCGCCGAACGAAGCATCTTGGCCCCCCGGACGGTGGAAAGCCACGGTTCGGGCAAGACCGTCGGGAGGGACCGACGCGCGTCGCGGAACGGCGCGACGAGGCTCGGTGGACCCAGTCCGATCGCCAAGATGGCGAGTCTTGACGTGCGGACGCGTCGGACGTTGCCGCTGCCGGGACCAGTTGGCGCATGTGAAGCGACCTGTCTACGGATGACCCACTATGAGGTCCGTCACCCATGATCTCGCGCTATACCCATCCAGAGATGGGCGGCATCTGGGAAGAGCAACGCAAGTACGATACCTGGCTCCGGGTCGAGGTCGCGGCCACCCAGGCGATGGCGGCGACGGGCGTGGTGCCTGAAGACGCCGCCCGCGCTATCGCGTCTTGCGCCGGGGTACGCGCCGAGCGAGTCGATGAAATCGAGCAGACGACGCGGCATGACGTTATCGCCTTCACGACGGCAGTGGCCGAACAAGTCGGGCCCTCGGCGCGCTGGCTGCATTTCGGACTGACGTCATCCGACGTCCTGGACACGGCGCTCGCGCTCCAAATGCGCCAGGCGTGCGGATTGATCCTGGACGACCTCGGTCAGCTCCTTGAGGCGGTCGCGGACCGGGCGCGGGAGTATCGCGACACGGCGATGATCGGGCGCACCCACGGCGTGCACGCAGAGCCGATGACGTTTGGCCTGAAGCTGGCGCTGTGGCACGCCGAGCTCCGGCGCGCCGTAGGCCGGATCGAGGGCGCCCGAGAGGCTGTCAGCGTCGGAAAGATTTCCGGCGCGGTCGGGACGTATGCGCATCTGGAGCCAGAGATCGAACAGCGAGTGTGCGCGGCACTCGGGCTGACACCAGCGCCGGTGGCATCTCAGGTCATTCAGCGGGACCGCCACGCCGAATTGCTGAGCGCGTTGGCGATTACCGGGGCCTCGCTCGAGAAGTTCGCGGTTGAGGTGCGTGGTCTGCAGAAGACTGAGATTGGCGAGGTCGAGGAGGGGTTCGCGAAAGGCCAAAAAGGCTCGTCGGCGATGCCCCACAAGCGGAACCCCATCGGGTGCGAACAGTTAACCGGACTCGCCCGTCTCCTTCGTGGGAACGCGGTGGCCGCGCTCGAGAATGTGGCGCTGTGGCACGAGCGGGACATCTCCCACTCGTCCGTTGAACGCGTGATCATCCCCGACAGCTTCATCACGCTCGACCACATGCTGCGACGGTTTACCACGATCGTACGGGCCCTCGTCGTGCACCCGGATCGCATGCAGGAGAATCTCGACCGGTCGCGTGGCATCGTGTTCTCCGGAACGGTACTGCTCGAATTGGCGCAGCGCGGGGTTTCACGGGAGCAGGCTTACCAGTGGGTGCAGCGGGTGGCCATGCGTTCCCACGACGAGCGGCTCGATTTCAAAGCGCTGCTCGCAGAGGATGCGGACGTCATGGGGGTATTGTTGCCGGCCGACCTCGACCGGGCGTTCGACCTCCAGCGGCAGCTTCGCCACGTCGGCCCCATTGTGGACCGCGTGCTGTCTGGCGACACGGCATCCGTGCCGGCCGGGGGTACCTCTTGAAAACCAGAGTCTTCGTCACCTTGAAACCGTCGGTGTTCGACCCGCAGGGTCGGACGATCGTCGAGGCATTGCAGTCGATGGGGTATGGATCCGTGCGGGATGTCAGGCAGGGCAAGTACTTCGAGCTGGATGTTGCGGAAGAGTCGGCCGACGCGGCGCGGTCGACCGCGTCCGAGGTTGCGGACAAGTTGTTGGCGAACCCGGTGATCGAGAGCTATCGCATCGAAGTCGACGGAGACGACGGCTCATGAAATTCGCGGTCATCGAGTTTCCCGGCTCCAATTGCGACCACGACGCGTATCACGCCACGAAACATGTCCTGGGACAGCAGGCGGAATTCGTATGGCACAAGGAGACCGATCTGCGCGGCGCCGACGTCGTGGTGTTGCCGGGCGGGTTTTCCTACGGCGATTATCTGCGGACGGGCGCGATCGCCAGATTTTCACCGGTGATGGGCCGCGTCTGTGAGTTTGCCCACGCCGGCGGGCCCGTGATCGGAATCTGCAACGGATTTCAGGTGCTCCTCGAAGTCGGGCTGCTCAAGGGGGCGTTGCTGCGGAACAATCGATTGAAGTTTCTCTGCGAGCACATCCATGTCCGGGTCGAGCAGACCGATACGCCGTTTACCTCCGGCGCGGTGGCCGGGCAGGTGCTGACCCTGCCGATTGCCCACGGAGAGGGCAATTTTTACGCCTCGCCGGAGACCCTCGCCGCGCTCGAAGCCAACCGACAGGTGGTCTTTCGCTACTGCGCTGAGGATGGGGCGCAGTCGGACGCGGCGAATCCCAACGGGTCCGCTCACGCGATTGCCGGTGTCTGCAATGTGGGGCGAAACGTCGTGGGACTCATGCCGCATCCGGAGCGCGCTTGCGAGTCGATGCTCGGGAGCGCCGACGGTCGTGTCGTCCTCGAATCGGTGATCAGCACCCTTGCCGCGACCGGCGCGGCGTGAGCCTTCGCGGGTAGTCATGTCTATCGATCAGGCCACCATTGACGCGCATGGGTTCAGCCCCGAGGAATATCAGCGTCTCCTCGAGATTCTCGGTCGTGAACCGACGATCACCGAGTTGGGTATTTTTTCGGTGATGTGGTCAGAACATTGCAGCTACAAGAGTTCGCGGTTGCATTTACGTCGGTTTCCGACGGACGGGCCGCGGGTGGTCCAAGGGCCAGGCGAGAACGCTGGGGCGGTGGACATTGGCGATGGGATCACGGCGGTCTTCAAGATCGAGTCGCACAATCACCCGTCTTTTATCGAGCCGTATCAGGGGGCCGCGACGGGTGTCGGCGGGATCATCCGGGACATCTTTACGATGGGTGCTCGCCCGATCGCGTTGCTGAACTCGTTGCGATTCGGAGAGATTGACAATCCGGCCACCCGGCGGCTTGTCGACGGCGTCGTCGCCGGCATCGCCGGCTACGGCAATAGCATCGGCATTCCAACCGTCGGCGGCGAGATTGCCTTCGAGCCCGCCTACGCGGGCAATCCGCTGGTGAACGTGTTCTGTCTCGGTGTGGCGAAAGCGGACGCCCTGGCCATGGGTGTCGCTTCGGGGGCTGGTAATCCGGTCTACTACGTCGGAGCGAAGACCGGACGCGACGGTATTCACGGGGCCACGATGGCATCGGCCGAATTTGACGAGCACTCGGCCGACAAACGCCCCGCCGTGCAGGTGGGCGATCCGTTCATGGAGAAGCTGCTGCTCGAGGCTTGCCTCGAGGTCATGCGCACCGACGCGCTGGTCGGCATTCAGGACATGGGTGCGGCGGGGCTGACCTGTTCCACGTCCGAGATGGGCGCCCGAGGAGATGCCGGGATCGAAATAGACGTGGCCCTCGTGCCCCAGCGAGAGACCGGCATGACGCCCTATGAGATCATGTTGTCGGAATCGCAGGAGCGAATGCTACTGGTGGCGCAGCGTGGACGCGAGGCCGAGGTCGAGCAGGTGTTCGAAAAGTGGGACCTGCACGCGGTACGTATCGGAGAGGTCACCGGCGATGGCTTGCTGCGGATACGCGACCAGGGACAGGTGGTGGCCGAGATTCCGAATCGCCCGCTCGCCGATCGCGCCCCGCTCTACGATCGTCCGACCACGCGGCCAGCGTATCTCGATGACGCCAACCATCTCGATCTGGCGACTTTGTCTCCGCCCGCCGATCCGCGGCGAATTTGGTTGGACCTGCTCGGCACCCCGGCGGTGGCCAGCAAGCGTTGGGTCTACCGACAGTACGACCACATGGTTCGAACCAATACGGTGGTGCTGCCGGGGATGGGCGCGGGCGTGGTGCGAGTGAAGGGCACCGAGCGGGCGTTGGTCTTCTCGCTCGACGGCAACGGTCGCCACTGCTTTCTGGATCCCGCCGAGGGTGGGCGACTGGCGGTGGCCGAAGCGGCGAGAAACGTGGCCTGCGCCGGCGCCGTGCCGATCGGCGCAACCAACTGTTTGAACTTTGGCAACCCGGAACGCTCAGAGATCATGTGGCAGTTCTCGCAGGCAGTCGATGGCATCGCGGAGGCCTGCCGCGCTCTGGACGTGCCGATCACCGGCGGCAATGTCAGTCTCTACAACGAGACCGACGGCCAGGCGATTTATCCCACGCCAGTGCTCGGTGTGGTGGGGGTGCTCGACGACGTGACCCACGTGCTGACCCGGGTGTTCCCGGAGCCTGATCTGGAGATAGTGTTGCTAGGCGAGCCGGCGGGCGGGCTGGGCGGAAGCGAGTACCTGAAGCAGGCGCACAGCCTGGTGCGCGGCACGCCAGCCCCGGTGGATTTGGACCGCGAGCGGGCCCTGCAGGCGCTGCTGGTCGATGCGGCGCGCGGCCGCTGGATTCGTTCAGCGCACGATGGCTCGGATGGCGGGTTGGCAGTGACGCTGGCCGAATGCTGCGTCGAGAGCGGTGCGGTCGGTGCCCAGGTCGACCTGCCGGGGTCGGTTGAGATGGATGAGCGGTTCGGCGTCGTACAGGCACTGTTCGGCGAGGCGCCGTCACGGGTGGTGGTGTCCGTCGCGACCGGACAGCGTGAGCGGCTGCTGTCGGGCGCACGTGAACGGTCGATCCCCGCGGTCGTGATCGGGCGCACGGGGGGCGACCGGATCCGTCTCGCGGTGGCGGGGGAGCAAGTTGCCGATATTGGGTTGGACGAAGCGGAACAGGTGTGGGGACAGGGACTGACTCGGCACTTCGAAGCGGTCGCCAGCAAGGAGGCGTGACGCTATTGAGACCCACCGCTGACAACGACATCGGTCACGACAAGTTCAGGGACGAGTGCGGAGTGTTCGGGATCTACGGACACCCCGAGGCTCCGGCCCTGACCCGGCTCGGCCTCTATGCGCTGCAGCATCGGGGCCAGGAGAGCGCGGGCATTGCGACGGCGGACGGCGAGCGGCTGTACCTGACTCGCGCCATGGGTCAGGTGTCAGAGGCATTCGACGAACGGACGTTGGCCTCACTGAGCGGAGATGTGGCGATCGGGCACGTCCGCTACTCCACTGCCGGCGACAGTCGCATCGTCAATGCGCAGCCGATTCTCATCGATTGTGTGCACGGCGAGATTGCGCTGTGTCACAACGGGAATCTGATCAACGCGCCTGAACTCCGGACGGACCTGGTCGCGGAGGGCTGCATTTTCCAGACCAATAGCGACACGGAAGTCGTGCTGCACCTCTACGCGCGCTCGAAGGCGGCGACGCCGCAGGACGCCATCGTCGAGTCGGTGGCCCACGTACACGGCGCGTTCTCGATTGTCCTACTAACGAAGGATCTGCTCATCGCCGTGCGTGACCCCCATGGATTCCGCCCGCTCGTGCTCGGCAAGCTTGGCGATGCGATGGTGGTCTGTTCCGAGACCTGCGCCCTTGACCTGATCGGCGCGCAGTATGTGCGCGATGTCGAGCCCGGGGAAGTGCTGGTTATCGCTCGCGACGGCGCGCGGTCGTATCGGCCGTTCCCAGCCGCGCAGCTGTCGCACTGCGTGTTCGAGCATGTGTATTTCGCCCGACCCGATAGCCTGGTGTTCGGACAAAGCGTGAACGAAGTGCGCACCAATCTCGGTCGTCTACTGGCGCGGGAAGCGCCGGCTGATGCTGACGTCGTGGTGCCGGTCCCCGACTCAGGCATGTGCGCCGCGATCGGGTACGCCGAAGAGTCCGGGCTACCGATTCAGATGGGGTTGATTCGGAATCACTATGTCGGCCGGACGTTCCTCGCGCCGCAGCAGGAAATTCGCGGTTTCCGGGTGCGAGTCAAGCTGAACCCGGTCAGAAACATCATTGAAGGCAAGCGCGTGATTCTGGTCGACGACTCGCTGGTCAGGGGAACCACGAGTCGGAAGATCGTCGGTATGATTCGGGCCGCGGGCGCTCGCGAGATCCACATGCGCATCAGCTGCCCGCCGACCGTGTCGCCGTGCTACTACGGGATCGACACGCCAAATCGATCTGAGTTGATCGCGTCCAGCCACACCGTCGAGGAGATTCGCGAGTTCGTCAAGTCAGACTCATTGCAGTATCTGAGCCTGACGGGATTGCGCCAGGCGGTGGGTTCACGAAGCGGCGATTACTGTAATTCCTGCTACACCGGCGAGTATCCGGTGGTGGCCCCCCGGGACGAGGAAGCGTACATGCAGATGGCGCTGAAGTTGCCGGGCGACCGGTAATGAGACGACCGACCGCCGTGCTGGTCGCTGGCGTTATGCTGCTCGCGGGCGGTCTGTCCGCGGCGCAACCAGGTCTGGTCGATGATCAGGAGCTGCGGGCGGCCATCGATCAGCTCGGCGCCTTTGACTACGACACGCGGACTGCCGCCAGCGGTCTCGTGAGACGCGCTCCCGTCGAGCAGGTGGGCCCAGCGCTTGCCGCCGCGGTCACCGGTCACGATGACGGCTACGTGCAGTTCCGGGCGCTGGTACTGCTCGTCGGTTTCGGCGGTCCGTTGGCCAAAGAGGTCGTCCTCGATGTACTCGGGGATCCAAATGACCGGCTACGAGCGGTGGCCTACGGGTACTTCGAGCATGATCCGGATCCGGTAATGGCGCCCCGGTTGCTGGCGGCGCTCGACACGGAAACGTCTGAGTTCGTGCGGCCCGCGTTGATTCGCGCGGTTGCGGCCCACGACGCCGACCCGGCGGTGCGCGCGCGGTTGATCGCAGACATCGACCGGGGGGTGGATTTCTTCCGGGGCAGCGTCATCGAGGCGCTCGGAGACCGCGCGGCTTCGTACGCACTCGACCCTCTCCTGCGTATTGTCGGTGAGCCAGGGCCACTCCAGGACGACGCGCTTTTGGCCTTGACGCGAATCGGCGACACCCGCGCGCTTGCGTCGGTCGCGGCGCTGCAGGGAACAGATCCGGACATAGAGCCGATGGTGTCGGCCGCCGCCGCCGTGCTGGGCTCCGATCGGGACCGGCATTTTCAGTTCGTGACCGAGTCGCTACGGTTTGCCGTCGCCGGCGATCACGCGGATCTGGTGCGTTCGTCGGCTGCCGCGCTGGGAGCACTCGCGTCGCGCGGTGATGCGCACGCGGTCCGGGAGTTGTTTGACGTGGGGGTCAATGCCGACCCGGGCGCGAGGGACTCGATTGCGCTGGTGCTCGGCATGCTGGCGATGCGCTACCCCGACACGGTGCTGGGGCACCTCGAGACACGGACGGACCTGCCTGCGGCCGCGCTGTTGGTTCGCGACGGCTTCGACATGCTTGACGAGGATCTTGAGGAGGAACGCTTTTTCATGACGACCCGCACCGCGTTTTGGTTCGCACCCGAAGGGTCTCGGTCGCGTGCGGTGAGCGGCGAATTGATCAGGGCACTCGAATTCTGATGGCCGACCCCTTGTTGCCCGGGAGAGACGATCCGGCCGTCACCTCAGAGGCACCCGCGCCGGTCGACTACAAGTCAGCCGGTGTCGATATCGACGCCGGCCACGAAGCGGTCCGGCGGATTCGGGCACTGGCTCGCGGCACGTTCACCAGCGGAGTGCTCTCGGAGATCGGTAGCTTTGGCGGGCTGTTCCGGCCGGATCTCGTAGGTTTGGCCGAGCCGGTCCTGGTGTCGAGCGCCGACGGTGTCGGTACGAAGTTGAAAGTGGCCTTTCGCACCGGGCGGCACGGCTCCGTCGGAGTCGATCTGGTCAACCACTGTGTTAATGACATCCTGGTGCAGGGGGCGACACCGCTCTTCTTCCTCGATTATCTTGCTACGGGTCGATTGTCACCGGATGTGACGGCGGAGGTGGTAGCCGGCTTGGCTGCGGGGTGTGCCGAGAACGGTTGCGCGTTGCTCGGGGGCGAGACCGCCGAGATGCCCGGGTTCTACGCGGACGGGGAATACGATCTGGCCGGTTTCATCGTCGGTCTCGTGGACCGTGCGCGAGTGATCGACGGTTGCCGCATTCGCGCGGGCGATAGCCTGATAGGCCTGCGGTCCAGCGGCCTTCACACCAATGGCTATTCGTTGGCCCGACATATTGTTTTTGAGCGGCTCGGGCTGTCTGCCAACTCTACGGCAGATGGGTTGGACGGGTCAGTGGGCGACGTCCTGTTGCGCCCGCATCGCTCGTATCTTGGCCCACTACGTTCGCTGCTGGCCGAGGCAACGACCCCGATCAAGGGCATGGCGCATATCACCGGCGGTGGGTTGTCCGACAACCTTCCTCGCGTACTGCCTGAGGGGACCGCGGCCGAGATCGAACGCGGGAGTTGGACGCCTCCCCCCATATTCAAGTTCCTCCAACATCACGGTGCCGTGCCCGATGCTGACGCGTTCCGGACCTTCAACATGGGTATTGGCATGGTTGTCGTCTGCGCAGCCGAGGCGACCACGGCTGTCTTGACGCAACTTGAGCACGCCGGAGAGACCGATGCGGTGGTGATCGGTACGGTGACGTCGGGAGATGGCACGGTGAGGTACCGCTAGTGTCCTGTCTCACGTACATCTAGACCGCTACCGTTTTTTAGACAATCGGCACCCACGATGATTGAGAACGAAACCAGCCACGCCGGTCAGGTGACTCACGCCGGCGACAGTCGGCGACTGGGAGTATTGATTTCCGGTCGCGGCAGCAACCTGCAGGCGATGATTGCGGCCGTGGCGGACGGGCGTCTCGACGCCGCCATTGTGGTCGTGATTTCCAACAGGGCGGGCGCTGGGGGCTTGGACCGCGCGCGCGCGGCCGGCATCGAGACGGTGGTGTTGGAGTATGGGGCGTTCACGTCGAGGGAGGACTACGACGCTGCACTCGTGGCCGAGCTTCGTCGGCAGGAGGTTTCGTTGGTGTGTCTGGCGGGGTTCATGCGTCTACTCAGCGCCAGTTTCGTGGAAGCGTTTCCCAACCGCATTTTGAACATTCATCCGTCTCTGCTACCGGCGTTTCCAGGATTGCACGGCCAGGACCAAGCTTGGCGGTATGGCGTCAAGGTGGCCGGCGCTACGGTACATATCGTGACGCCGGAGCTCGATGGTGGCCCTATCGTGTCGCAGGCCACCGTGGCCGTGGAGGAGAATGATACGCCAGCCAGCCTGGCCGCGAAGATTCTGGTCGAGGAACACCGGATCTATCCCGAGGCGATCGGAGTTGTTCTCGCCGGAGGCTGGCGCATCGAAGGTCGTCGCTTCCTGAGAAGCTGAGCCGTCGCGCCGGGCTCGTCAAGTACACTGACCGATTGCGATTGGTCGGCGCAGGGTGATGCCCCACACCCTACGCTTGACTGAGTGTCGACCTGGCTTGACGCCGTTTGCTGGAGAGAACACATGCGTGCCTGCGGGCGCGGGGCGATGGGTCCCCGCGAGCGACCGGCGTGGGGTTCGGGGCGCGGCCCCGTCTGAATATGACACAGAAAACCGTGGCGGAGCAGTTCGCTTACCTGACAAAGGGGTGCGTGGATGTGGTCCGCGAGTCCGAGCTTCGATCCAAACTGGAGCGGTCCGCTCAGGCCTCCACCCCCCTGGTGGTGAAAGTCGGATTCGACCCCACCGCGCCGGATTTGCACCTCGGCCACACCGTCCTGATCCGCAAGATGAAGCATTTTCAGGATCTGGGGCACACGGTCGTGTTCCTGATCGGTGACTTCACGGGGTTGATCGGAGACCCGACCGGTCGATCGAAAACACGACCGCCGCTGACCCGAGACGAGATCGACGCGAACGCCGAGACCTACAAGAAACAGGTCTTTACCCTGCTCGACCCCGAACGGACGGTCATTAAATTCAACCGGGTCTGGCTAGGGGCCCTGACGAGTGAGGACTGGGTCCGGCTGTCGGCCCGCTACAACGTGGCACAGATGCTGGAGCGGCGCCATTTTCGCCAGCGCTACGAGAAGGGCCAGCCGATCGGGATTCATGAGTTCTTGTATCCGTTGACCCAGGCCTACGACTCCGTGCATCTGAACGTGGACGTCGAGTTGGGGGGGACCGACCAGCTCTTCAATCTGAATGTAGGACGTGACATCATGCCGCGATTCGATCTCGCACCCCAGGTCGTGATGACGACGCCCTTGCTGGTCGGTCTTGACGGGGTCGAGAAGATGTCGAAGTCGGCTGCTAACTATGTCGGTATTGCGGACCCGCCGAACGACATGTTCGGTAAGGTCATGTCCGTATCTGACGACCTGATGTGGAGCTATTACGAGCTCCTGACAGACCTCTCCGTGGTCGAGATCGAGAGCATGCGGATGCAAGTTGGCGCCGGTGAGTTGCATCCGAAGCGCGCGAAACTGGATCTGGCCCAGCGTATCGTCACCGACTTCCACTCGCGCGATTCCGCAGTTGGCGCTGAGAGGGAGTTCGAGCGCCGATTCGCGCGGAAGGCCTTGCCGTCTGAGTTGGCGGAGCATGTGCTCGAATTGGGGGCCGACGGCGCGCGACTGGCCGAAGTGATTGCGGACGTCGGTTTCGCCGGTTCCAATAGTGCCGCGACCAGATTGATCGAGCAGGGCAGCGTGCGGCTCGACGGCGAACGGGTGACCGAGCGGGGTCGACGTATTGCGTCGGACGGCCTGCCGTTCGTCTTGCAGGTCGGCAAACGGAGGGTGGTGCGCGTGTGCCCACGGCCCGTTTCTACCTGAGCGGCCGTTCCACGTTGAGCCCCGGTCAGGTCGGAGACGGCACAGGGCGGGCGAAAAAAGATGCGAGCGAGGGTTGACGAAATTGACGCTTGTGATAACCTTACAAGGTTCCCCCCACGGAGATATTCGTGGCAGGGGGGGCGCCGCGGCTGGTGCGAACGGTCCGGGGCGTCGGTTCTTTGAAAACTAGATAGGACGACGAAGCACAATCGTCGAGAATCAGCCTGACATTACAAGACTGAACAACGAAGAGCCATTATGGCTCTCGTGTTGAAGTTTGCTGACGGTCATTCGCGAGAGTGGCTTGAGGCTTCGTTCTTTAACTTGAGAGTTTGATCCTGGCTCAGAATCAATGCTGGCGGCGTGCCTAATACATGCAAGTCGTACGCGAAAGCGGCCTTCGGGCCGTGAGTAGAGTGGCAAACGGGTGAGT
>Ga0315338_1000462_pt1 | contig 92790 bp, 74 predicted proteins | sample ASW8metaG_FD_204518 | JGI IMG/M metagenome (GOLD analysis project Ga0315338, IMG submission 204518) | Ammonia-oxidizing marine archaeal communities from Monterey Bay, California, United States - ASW #8 | ecosystem: Environmental > Aquatic > Marine > Coastal | place: USA: California | collected...
GACGGCATGGCTTCTCTCCAGTCCATCACCGTCAAAGAGCCGTCATCGATCGACGCGGAGAGACTCCGGCGAAGAGACCGCTCTACGGGGAGAACGCTACCGCTACCGTCCACGAGGACGGCGACGTTCGTGATGTCGTTTCCGACACTGAGCCAAGCCCGGGCCGTGTCGAGGGGCATGTGGACGAGGGATTGGTCGATCTCGGGAACGCCGGAACGAAAAATACCCACGACCCGCAACAACTGTCCCGCGATCTCACCCTCGGCGTCCTGTGCGGTCACGACGAGTCGATCTCCAAGGTCGAGCTCCAGGCTCTCTGCCAGTCCAGCCCCTACATAGGCAGCGAGGCGATCGTCGGGAGCGAGGTAGCGTCCGTCTACGACTTTCTCATCCAGGATCGAGAAGTCCGCTTCACGCTCGGGGTCGACGCCGACGAGCTGGACGGGACGAGCGCCCGTCGGAGAGCTGGCCAACCCACTGAGTGCGAGCTGCGGTGTCGTGACGACGACTCGCGAGGCGAATTCGGCGTCTCGGAGCAACGCGTCGATCTTGGCCGCGACGTCGCCCGACAGACGATCCGCCAGTTTGCGACTCAAACGAAAGCTCGGGTGCTGGACGGTGAGATGACCGCCACCCATCCGCACGGCCGACTCGATCCACGCCTCGTGCGTCCCGTCGCCGAGAGGCAAAGAGATCATCAGGAGCGTGCCGCCGATCATCATCGCGAATGACGTCAAGAGCGAGCGCCTCACGTGTCGCCGGATATTGCGCACGGCAAGGCGGAACATCGCCTGATTTCGCTTGTTCATAAGCCGGACAACGTATCGGCCGGAGGCACGCGAGCCGCCTGAGCCGCCGGATACAGCGCCGCGATGAACGCTGTCGCGAGTAGAGCGACTGCCGCCCAAACAGACATCGGAATGTTGTACTCGACGCGCAAGGTCGGACGCATCAACGCACCGAACATCGTGAAATCGCCGTAGAAGAAGCTCAGATCCGGCGGGGCATTGTGCCACCAGATCATGAGCGGGAACGTGACGGCCGCACCCACCGTGAGGCTCAGGGCGCCGAGTGCCATCGCCTCATACAGGACCGTCAAGACGACTTGAGTCGGTGTCGTCCCGAGGGCCAACATCACCGCGAGCTCGCGGCGTCGCTCGAAGGTCGCCATGAGCATCGTGTTCGCAACCCCGAATATGGCGATGATGAAAACGATCCCGATGATGAGGAAGTACCACGACTGGACGAGCCTCGTGTAGTCCAGCATCTCGGGGCGCAAAGTGGTCCAGGAAACGACCTCGATCGGAAGCTCACCCGGAGCGAGGCCTTCGGCGATCCGGCCAGCCGCTTCTTCGGCGAGCCACGGGTCCGTGGTCGAGGCGGCGATCTCGTGCACGCGCGACGGATCGAGCGACACCAAGGCCTGAAGCGAGTCCAGGGGAACGAGGCCGTAGGCACTGTCGAGCTCCACCATGCCGGTCCGGTACGTGCCGACGACGCGGTACAGGTCGTTTCCCATCGAACCATCGGCCGCCGCGACGACGAGCACGAGCTCATCACCCATCGAGACCTCGAGCTGACGCGCCATCTCTCCGCCCAGGAGAATCTCGTTCCGGCCCGGTCGAGGCACCTGCCCTTCCTCGATGACGGACAGCAGACGGCTGACACGAGCCTCGCGCTCGACGTCGATCCCCATCAGCATGCCGGCGACGGTCGAATCGCCGGAGCTCAGAAGGCCTCCGGCGTAGACGCGAGGCGCCGCCGCTGATACCGCAGGATCGGCATCCATCACGTCGAGGATGTGCTGCACGTCGGCGCCGTCTCGGCCTCCGATCGTGTCGTAGAGACTGCGCTCGGGCCGGTAGTCCGAGTCGTGTAACTGAATCTGACCGGTCTGCACGCTCGTGCCGTTCTCGACCATCTCCGCGGTCAAGCCATCGGCCCAGCCGACGATGAACACGACGGCGAAATAGCCCGCGCCCAAGCCGAGCGCGGAGATGAACGTTCGTTTGCGGTTTCGGCCGAGGTTACGGATGCCGATGGATAGCCAAGGCGAGTGCGTCGCCATCTCGACTACCTTCTACGTTTCAGCGACTGGAGCGAGAAAAACGACTGCTTCAAGTCGATGTCGAACTCGATCTCGTCGTAGCGCATCGTCGTACGCTCGGAAGGCTTGTCAGCGGGACGCATATCCATCACGGCAGGGACGATCCGTCCGCCGAGATCACGATACTCGCTGAACTCCATCGTGCGCGCGAGCTGTTTGTCCTCATCGTAATAGCGAGCCCACATGGGCATGTAGTCCTGCTTGCGTACTTGATACGCGACCGAGCCCCAGACGACGGGCGCCTCCGGCTTCGGGATCAGGGTGAACTCCCAAACGTCGTCGCCGTCTCGCTCTCCATCGAAAGTAATCTCGATGTCATAGTCGTCGACGAGACGGCTCTCCTTCACGAGATCGTCATTCGTGAAGTGCGAGCCCATCCAAGCGCCAGACATCATCGACGCCGGGATCTTGATCGTCCGGTCCACTTTGGGCAGGTAATTCCAGATATCCTTCTCCGCCTTGAGGGTCGCGGTACCCGCCTCCTTGCGCGGGGCAGTGACTCTCACCAACGAGTAGTCGGTGCCGAGCGACCAGACTTCCATCGAAAGGCTGCGGGTCCAGTTCTCGGTGACGACTTCCATCGTCGCGACACCCCGGCTCGACTCTCCGCGAAGGATGCGGTCGACGTGGTCGATGATCTCGCTTGGCGTTTGCTGAGCGAGGACGGAGCTCGACAAGAGGGTGAGCCCCGCGAGCGCGAAACGCAGGCAAAAGACGTCCATGTAATATCTCCAGTGAACAACCGGAGAATAGCACGTGATGCCCGGCGATTCGGGCTAGCGCGTCCCATCGACGAGGCCGTATCCCATCTCCCGCGCCGGAACGATGACTCCGTTCTCGGAGACGTACGTGTCCCAGGCCGCCATCATCTCCTCGAGCTTCTCCGGCTCTTGCTGGGACAGATCGCGAGACTCCGACGGGTCCTCGGCGAGGTTGAACAGCTCCCACCTCTCGGAGCCATAGGGCTCCCACAACCAGATCAACTTCCAGTCGTTCTTTTCGATCGCACGGCGGCCGAACAGCTCCCACCCCATGACGGTATCGGCGTCATGGAGCGTCGCCGCATCTCCCGAGAGATAGGCCGCCATCGAGGTCCCCTGCATCGGGGCAACATCTCTTCCAGCGAATGAGTCCGGGTGGTCGACTCCCGCCATCTCGAGAAGTGTCGGGGCGATGTCCTTGACCGACGCGAACCGATCGACGCGCCCGGTTCGAGTGACGAGGTCAGGATGACTGAAGATCGCCGGCGTCCGGACCCCTCCCTCCGACGTGAACGATTTGAACAGCCGGAACGGCCCGGACTGCGCCTGAGCCCAACCAGGGCCGGTCCAGACATAGGAATCGACTCGGCCCATGTTCTCGTAGCTGTTGTCGAAGCGTGTCGGGATCCACTCTTCGTTGTCGTACATCGTCCCGATGTTGTTGCCCTCGGCGCCGTTGTCGGAGAGAAAGACGATGAATGTGTCGTCATAAACGCCCGATTGTCGGAGGAAGTCGAGGAGGCGACCGATGTTACGGTCCATGTTCTCGACCATGGCAGCGTAGATCTCCATGCGCCGAGATTCGATACGCCGTTCGTCCTCGGACAGGGACTCCCACGAGGGAACCCAGGACGCACGCTCGGCGTTCACGACGTCGGGCACGACATCCCGCTCGACGAGGTTCGCGATCCGACGCTCGCGCAGCGCCTCGTAGCCGTCGTCATACGCCCCCTCGTAGAGCGCGCGATCCGCATCGGGCACCTGCAGCGGCCAGTGAGGCGCCGTATAGGCAGCGTAGGCAAAGAACGGCTGCTCGGTCTCGAGGGCATTTCCGATGTACTCGATGATCTTGTCGGTGTAAAAGCGAGACGAGAAGAAGTCGGCCGGAAGAGTAGCGTCCTCGCCGTTCTCGCGATAAATCGGGGCGCTCCCGTCGAGCACCGGCGCGGCGTCGCTGAAGTGGCTCGCCCCGCCCGGGATGATCGCAAACGCTTCATCGAAGCCGCGACTCTCGGGCGATAGCTCGGACGTCACCCCCAAATGCCACTTCCCAGCCATCGCGGTGTAGTACCCCGCCTCGCGGAGAAGAGACGATACGGTGACCACGCGATCCGAGAGAAAGCCCTCGTAGCCGGGCCGGCCTTGCTGATTCTCATCGGGGTCCCCCGCCATCGTGCCGAGCCCCGCCGGATGGGTGTCGGTACCGCTCAAGAGCATCGCTCTCGTCGGCGAGCAGTTCGGCGCGACGTGAAAGTGCGTGAAAAGCACGCCCGTCTCTGCGAGGGAATCGATGGAGGGCGTCCGGATCTCACTGCCGAGCGCGCTCAAATCGGAGTAGCCGAGATCGTCGGCCAGAATGATCAGAAAATTGGGTCGGGCGGGCTCGACGGGAGCTAGCGACGGTTCAGGCGCGCAGCCAACGATGAGACCGAGTCCCACGAATGCGATAGACCTCGACAGCATGGTTCCCCTCCGGCGCGCATTATAGAATCCCCGCATGAAGACTGCTCGATTCCGGAACGCCGCCTCCGCCATGTTATTCGCTCTGTCGAGCATGGCCGCTCCGTCACACGCGTTCGAGCTAACGAGCGCCAGCATCGCGGACATCAACGCCGCCTTCGACGCGGGCACGCTGACCTCGGCTCGACTCGTCGAGCTCTGCCTCGCCCGCATCGAAGCCTATGACGATGTCGGCCCGCACTTGAACGCCGTGATCGTCGTGAACGAGAACGCGTTGACGCGGGCACGCGCACTCGATGCCGAGCGTGAAGAGAGCGGCCCACGCTCGCCCCTCCACGGAATCCCGGTCGTCCTCAAGGACAACTTCGACACCGCCGACCTGCCGACGACCGCCGGCTCGTTCATGCTCGCGGGCTCACTCCCTCCTGACGACGCGTTCGTCGTCCAGAAGTTGAGGGACGCCGGCGCGATCGTCCTCGCCAAGCTCAACATGAGCGAGTTCGCTTCCGGAAACGCCCTGAGCTCTCTAGGCGGCATCACCCGCAACCCGCACGACCCCGAGCGATCGCCTTCCGGCTCATCGGGAGGAACGGGCGCGGCGATCGCGGCCGCCTATGCTCCGGTGGGGCTCGGAAGCGACACAGGAGGCTCGGTGCGCGGGCCCTCCTCCGCAAACGGGATCGTGGGGCTCAAACCCACGCACGGCTTGTTGAGCCGGAGCGGTATAGTGCCGCTCGCACTCTCTTTCGACACTGCGGGGCCGATGGCCAGGCACGTCTACGACGTCGCGGCGGCGCTCACCGTCATGGTGGGTATCGATTCCGAAGATCCCGCCACGCAGAAGAGTGACGGAAAGTTCGACTCCGACTATACGCAGTTCCTCGATGCCGACGCCCTGAGCGGCGCTCGCATCGGTGTCGCCCGGCAGTTTCTCGGAAGTGACCCGGACGTCGATTGGGTATTCGACGCATCAGTGGAAACGATGCGGAAGGCAGGAGCGAGCGTCGTCGACATCGAGATTCCGGAATGGCTCCTGCGCACCCGGAGCGATCTCTACTGGACGATCCGCCACCGAGAGTTCGTGGTACAGATCGCGGAATACCTCGCGACACTGGGTCCCGCCTACCCCAAGAGCCTCGACGAGATGATCGAGCGCTCGATGACGCTCACATCACAGACGCCCGAAGGCTACATCCCGAACCCATCCCGCTGGAACTTGATGAAGACCGAGCGGGAGAGCGGGACGCTAGAGGACGCCGACTACCTCGCGGTGCGAGAGCATGGCTTGGCGATGGTGCGGGCTATCCTCGAAGGGATCGTCACCGAACACCGGCTCGATGCGATCGTCTATCCCACATCTTCTCGCAGGCCGTCGCGGGGAGATGCCGACCCGCCGCCGCCCAGTGCATCCGGCGGGAGCGCGCTCGTCGCCAGCGTGATGGCGAGCCCCACGAACCTCGCGAACCTCAGCGGGTTTCCGGATTTGATCGTCCCCGCAGGCTTTACCAGCCGAGGCCTGCCCGTGACGGTCTCGTTCTTCGGAACCGCCTTCACGGAGGCACGCCTGCTCGCGTTGGGCTACGCGTTCGAGCAAGCGACCGCCGCTCGACGCCTACCCCGCCATACACCGCCTCTCCCTGGAGAGAGTTTCGGAAACTAGCAGGCTGCTGAAAAACGCTAGAAATAGGGGGACCGCGAAATAAGGGGACACAATACCTATTGCTGCTGAAAAAGCCGTGAAATAGGGGGACATAAACCTATTACGCGGTTTTTTGAGCATGGTTTGCGGCAAAAACAGAGTAATAGGTATTGTGTCCCCCTATTTCTCACGTTTTTCGGCCGTAATAGGTTTATGTCCCCCTATTTCCAACTTCCCCTATTTCGCGGCTATTTCAGCAGCCTACTAGCCCGACGCTTTCGGACCGCCTTCGGGAAAGATCTCTTTCCACGCCGCCAGGAAGCGGTCCATCTCATCCGGAGTTCCGATCGATACACGAAGGTGCTCGAGCATCGGAGGGAACGGACGGCCGACGAGAACGCCCCGCTCGCGGAAGGCATCGATGACCGGCCGCACTTGACGTCCCAGATGGACCATGAAGAAGTTCGTCTGCGACGGAATGCAGTCGAAGCCGAGCTTGTCGAGCTCCATCGTCGTTTTCTTTCGTAGTTCGAGCGTGATCTCCCTGACCTTCGCCTGTTCCGCGGTATCGCCGAGGGCGGTAGCGCCGCCCCATTTGGCGATCGCGCTGATGCTTCCCGTCCCCATCGGCCGCATCTGGTCGATGAGGTTCTTGGGTGCGATCGCGTAGCCGAGCCGGATAGCCGCCATGCCCGAGATCTTGGAGAACGTGCGCGCGACGATGACTTGGCGACCGGCGAGCACATGCGGCACGGCGCTCGCATATTCGGGGTCGGTGACGAAATGGTGATAAGCCTCGTCCATGAGGACCGGGACGTCTTCCGGGATGGCGTCGAGGAGTTGATCGACCTCTCGTTTCGGAACGATGACGCCCGTCGGGTTGTTCGGGTTGCACATGTAGACGAAGCCGATATCACGGTAGTTCTTGTTCGTCGCGGCGATCATCGCCGGGATGTCCTGGCGATAGTCCGGCAGGAGCGAGAGCTTGATCGAGTCGGCCTTCACCCCGCTCGCGTGCCGGTAGACCGAGCCGTAGGACGGCTCGACGCCGACGACGAGCTTGCGAACGCGCAAGAACGTGGCGCCCACGATCTTGAGAATCTCTCCCGAGCCGGCACCCAAGAGGACGTTCTCGGGCTCGACGCCGTGATGGTCGGCAATCCTTTGCTGGATGTTGTCGTCCGGATAGCCGTAGCGGTTCGCGTATTTGAAGCCGTAGTTCATCGCCTCCATGACCGCGTCCGATGGGCCATAGGGGTTCTCATTGCTCGATAGTTTCGCGAACGCGTCGTACTCCGCCTCGGTCGGACGACGACGGCGTCCGCCTTGTGCCCACAAGAAGCTCTTGGAGCCGAAACCCAAAGAGCCGAGCGCAGCTGCGACTCCGCCGACGAAACCCCGACGCGAAACTCTACCTTTGATTCCCATGACGCCTCCTTCTCTATCGAGAATGCCTGACATTCTACCGGAAAACGGAAAAGTTCCGACTAGGGCTCTCCAGCGGATGCCGGGCTCCACCCGAAGCGATGGAATCGAAACCCGACGGTCCATCGTAGAAAGTCCGCGCGGCTGAAGTCGTAGAACCTCGCATCCATCCCCACGAAGAACCGGTCGCTGATATCGAACTTGAAGCCGAGCTTCTGGTAAAGCTCGGGAATTCGCTCGTCGTCGCGACCACGCCAAACGTAGTAGCCGATCTGCGCGGGGATCGAGAAGCGGTCGATGACGTGCTCGTAGCCGCCGTAGATTCCGACCGCCAGCTTCTCGCTTCCGGGAACCGCGGCCGAGCTGTCGAGACTTGCGTTGGCGGAGCCGTCTTTCATGATGTCGACGCCGGCACCGAGGCGGCTCATCGCGTGCAATCGACGCGAGATTTCGACGGTGACGCCCCCAGCGTAAAAACGCTCGGGCTCGTAGCGGCCTTCCTCCGCATCGGGATCGTCGCGCGCCAAGTCGACGGTCTTGACACCGATGCCGCCCGATACGGCGAGCTCCCAGAACTTCGGTACCGGCGGAAGCTCCACTCGCTCGTAGGGCGCCCGCGACCGTGCGAAGTCGTAGCGAACTCCGATCACGGGAGAGAGGAGATTCACCGCCCCATTGGGATCGCCGGTTCCTCCGTTCGAAAAGTGTTTGAACACGCCTCCGGCTCTGAGGCGCCAACGCTCATCGAGCACGATGTCCGTGTAGAGCCCCACCTCGGTATAGGCCGTCACCCGTGTGCTCACCGCATGGTTGAACGGATTGGTGTCGGGATCGAACGGGTTCCAGCCAAACGCTACACCGAGACCGAAATCGGCTTTGAGGTCGACCCGGCTTCCGAGGCGTGCGAGCGGCCACGAGAACCAGCTGTAGACCGCGGTCGGGGCGCCGAGCTCCTCGCCGTTGTTGAATTCCGCGTGGTACACCCCGACGCCGAGGGCGGGCAAATTGTACCGACGCTGCCAATCGCGGGACCCATCGGTTTGCCAACCCAGCTCCACGCTGAATGCTTGAGCGCGATCGATGGGCTGCCCCGCGGCGTTGTCACCCTTGACGAAATCAGTGGTGCCCAGCACCAATCCGGGAACATATGCAGCACGAACGAACCATGGATTCGGCTTGTTCTCGTCGCCCTGTTCCGGCTCTTCCTGCCCGTGCGCGAGCGCCGCACCGCTGACCAAAGCCAGCGCCAGCGCCGAGCGCAGGACGAAAACCCTAGAAAAAGCCACGCTGCCACAGGGAGAGAAGATCCATCGATAGCGCGATGCTCACATGAGCGAACGCGCCCCACCAGATCGATCGGCTCTCGAGCGCCAAGGTGCCGAGCGCGAAGCCGGCGACGATCGAGCCTACGGCCTCGAGCGCGGGTTTCTGAAAATGGATCATCGTGTAAGGCGCCATCATCACGAAGATCGACATATATCCGAACCGCGGGAGGAGCCCGTGAAGCAAGAAGCCTCGAAAGAAGAACTCGAGGCTCACGAACTGCAGTGCATAGAGAATTTCCCAAGCCCAAAACCGCGGCCATAGCGACTCCCCGGGTGCCACCTGGTAGAAGGGATAGCTCGCCTGGAACTCCGGACTGTACGAGGCCACGACGACGAAAGGCAGGAGGAGGGCGATCAAGAACAGGTAGATGCGACCGAACGCCCAGCTCGCCGTAAACGCGGTTCCAAATTCCGAGATCTTCGCTCTCAGAGCAACTCGTATCACGCATAACGGCAGTACGACGTAGCCGAACACGCGCCACAGTGACCAGTAGATGTTCCGGTTGATCCGCGCATCGGGCGAGTCGTTCAACGCGTCGAGCAACCAGGAAGCCAAGCCGTCGGCACCGACGAGCCCGAGCAACGATGCGAGGCGGCCAACCTCATAGGGCATTCCGATGAAACGAATCAGCAAAAGGCAGAGCATCGCCGTAATGAGGACGATGATGGCACCCCGGTCGCTATCCGCCTGGATCGCAGCATCGGCTCGGGATCGGACGTCGACGACGTGGCGTTTCCAGAGTGCGCGCAAAACTGGGCGAGTTTAGCGCATGCCCTGCCGCGGCGTCAGGCGACGCTGCGACGCGTTCGGCAGCGGTGACGAGCCCGTCTTGTCAGCCGATCCCTCGCCGTCGTAACATCGCTCGAGCTTACGCGTCGCCTCGGACTCGCGTATTCGAATCTGGCGTCCGGCATTCGAGCCCTTCACAACGTGGAAGAAACAACTCATCCAACCCGCGAAAAGCTGGAGGCGCTCGTCGAAGGGTCGCTCCCCGACGAAGACGTCATCGGGCTCTCCCGCCATATCAGCGGTTGCGCCCGATGCTACGAAGCCGTCGGCGCCGCCGCTAGGGCCTCACGAGAAATGCCCGAGCCGGAGTGGCCCCTCGTTCCCGCCTTCGCCACCGCCATAGGCTTCGCGATCGCGCTGACGTTGTCGCTGCTCTATCTGCTCGAACGCTTGCCCTAGCGCGCAGCGGACGCTTGTGTGAAGCGATTGGCTCGCACGAACGTTCCCGTATCGCTCTCGCGCATGCCGAGCGCTCTCAAGCATGGAAGCACCTGCGGCGCGATCATCTGACGGATGTAGAACGGCTGGTCCACGACGTAGTGGTGGAATCCGTGCGTCGTCCCGAAGTTGAAGCAGAAAAGCTGAAGAGGCCACAAGTAGAACGGCCGAAGGATCTGGGTCTCCTCCGTGACGTCGTGGACGTCCCCGTAATAGTGGACGTTCGACGTGATGATCTGAAGACACGCCTGCCGGATCACGTTCGGGAACACCCACGCCACGGCGAGCACTTTCAAGCTCGGGACGAACCAGAAGCCGGCGAGCACGAAAAGAAAAAGAGGGTAGATGGGTAGGGACGCACGGACCAGCGCCCATCGGCTGAAGCCCGGGACTTCGCGCTCGAGGCGCCTCGCGTTCAAGAGGTAGGCGGCCGAAGGGTCGAGGGCCACGAGCCATCGACGAAAGCCCCACGGCATGCCGAGCCCGAGCAAGCGCTCCTCGATATCGCTGGCCGTACCCGACGCCTGGTGATGGTGGAAATGAATGGCTCGACGGTACCAGCCGTGAGGCACGTTGCCTCGAAACAGCCACACAAAGAACATCATCGCGTTATGCGGGAGCCGCGACCGCGGAAAGTAGAGCTTGTGGATGAGGTCGTGCTCGATCTCGTGAAGGACCGACGCGAACAATGCGTTGCCAAGAACACAGACGAGTGCCGGGACGTACCCGAGCGCGTAGAGCCATCCGAGCGTGACCATTCCGGCCATCGACGCGACGCACAAGCTCGCACCGATCCCATCCTGATGCACGAGTACGGGAAACCGCTCGACGAGCCCGGCCTCCGCTCGCCGGATATGCGCACGGATGCGTCCTGCCGTCTCCTCCTTGGAGAGCGAATCCGCCTCGGGGGTCATCGTCATTGCCATGATAGTCCGGCTATCGAAAAACGCGCTCCTCGATGAACTCGATCTCCATGACGAGCACCGCGTCCTTGGGGACGGTGCCCGGAACACCGCGCTCGCCATAGGCCAGGTGAGGCGAGATGCGGAGCTTGCGGGTACCACCGACGTGCATCCCGTCCACGCCGTAGAACAACCCGTTTACCATGCTCTCGCGGTCGACGCGTAGATCACTCACGAGCGTCGCGCCGTCATCTTCGAGCCGTGCGCGATCCACCATTCCCCAAGGCCTTTCCCAGCGGATCGACTCGCCCTTGTTGAGCCACATCTTCAGTCGCACGAGATAGGTGCGTCCCCGCTCGACGGCAGCGCCTGCGCCGGGCGTGTCTGCGATGAGCTTGACGCCGGATTTCACGGGTCGTGGCGACCGTTATTTTGAGGCGGCGCTTGGCCATCGGTCGCGGTCGGATAGGTGAACGATCGATCGGGAAACGGCGGTGCGTCGGGCACCGGCCTGGGATCACGCTCGATCTCCCGGAGCAGATATTCGATGGCCGCGTCGAGCTGTGCATCATGGCCTTCGAACGTCGCGTGCGGCATGTTCATCACGACGATGTCCGGCTCGAGGCCGTGCTGCTCGATGAGCCACTCGCCTTCGGGTCCGTAGACGCCGCTCATGGGAGCGCGCGCAATGCCGCCATCGCTGAGCCGATTCACGGAGCTCAACCAGATCTCCCCGCCCCACGTCCTCGTCCCGATCACTTTCCCGAGTCCGAGCCGCCGGAAGCCGTCCGCGAACGCTTCGCCATCGGAAGCCGTGTTCTCATCGACGAGCACGACCATGTGCCCTCGAAACGCGTATTGCATGTTCCAGTAAGGCTCACCCGAGCGGCTCTTCCAGTAGAACCAAGCTTTCCTCATGAGCTTTTCCAAAATGAAGCTGTCGATGTTGCCGCCACGATTACGTCGCACATCAATAATGAGCCCTTGTCGATCGAAGACCGGGTAGAACTGCCGGTACCACGCGGTGACGTCGCCCCCTCCCATCGCACGGAGGTGGACGTAGCCGAGCTTTCCTTGGGCGGCGTCTTCCACCGCAACGCGGCGGGAATACTCCCAGTCGCTGTAGCGAAGCCCGCGCTCGTCGTCGATCGGCACGACGATCACGTCTCGGGTGGTACCCGAAGTGCCGCCTCGTAGTCGAAGGCGCACTTGCCGGCCACCTTGCTCCCTCAGCAGCGCTCCCACGTGCGGCACACTCAGCGCCGCGACGCCGTTGACCGAGACGATGACGTCACCCGTTTCGACTCCGAGCGCGTAGTCCGCGAGCGGCGACATCTCCTCAGGGTAGTCGGGGTCCGATCGATAAATGTAGTCGATACGGTAGCCGCCGCCCGCCTCGTCCCTCGTCAACCGAGCACCAAGACTCGCGACGGTCACGTCGTCCGGCCCCGTACGTACATCGCCGCCCCGCACACTCGTGTGCAAGGCGGACAGCTCTCCGACGACCCGTCCGACGAGCTCGCTCAGCTCCTCGCGCGTCGTCACGCGGTCGACGAGCGGTCCGTACTTCTCGAGGATCGCCGTCCAGTCTGCGCCGTGCATGCCGGGGTCGTAGAAGTAGTCTCGTTCGAGGCGCCACGCATCGGTAAATATCTGACGCCAGTCCTCGCGCACGTCGATGCTGAACTTCACGCCCGAGAGATCGATTGCATGTTCCCCCAGCCTCGCTGGCGCTTTCGCGTCCGCGTCGAACACGTACAGCGCGTCGGTCTTTCGGACGAGCAGCTTCTCCCCGTTCCGCGAGAGCTCGAAGGAACGGACGTTCTCGACGAGGGTCGTCGCCTTCACGTCGTCATTCGCGATCGGAAAAGCGCGCAAGCTCCACGATCGATCACGCGTGTTCGAGCGAGAGAGAACGAAGAGCGCCTTGTCGTTCGCGACGAGGCCTCGATAGTGGCCACTTTCGACCGGCACCCGGCGGACGCGTGCGCCAATGCCGTCGAGCTCGATCTCACCTTCACCTTCGGACGGATCGGCATCGGATTGAAGCTCGTCATCCGGTCGGAACGGCGAGCGGACACCGGTGCGAAGTGCGAGCTCGTAGACTTCGAATGGCGCATCGAAGTAGGGCTCAGGTGCTCGGGGCCCCCAAGGGGCAGTCACGACCGAGCGGAGATCGCGGTCCGAGAGAAAGTACAGGAAGGAGCCGTCGGTGCTGAACGCGGGGCTCTGACTATTCACGCGATCCGACGTCAGGGCCACACGACTCGCTCCTTCGACGTCATAGAGAAAGACTTGATTGAAGGTGTTCGACGCCGCTTGCACGTAGGCAAAGTAGTCGCCCTCGGGAGCCCACGCGATTCCGGAGACACCCTCCTGATTCGTCGAAACGAGCGTCTGCTGTTTCGAAGCGACATCGAACAACCACAGATCGCTGTTGTTGTCCGTGTAGGCGAGCGCGCTTCCGTCCGGGGACGGATATCCGGTGAACCGAAGCACCGCGCCGTCAGCCGTCAAAGCTTCCGCGTCGCCGACCCCATCGACAGGAATGGTCGCGAACTCGATCTCGCCACTCTGATCCGTCAGCCCCAGCAGGTTCTCGCCATCGGGCATGAACACGACGTCGCGGTAGCGTACGCCCTCCTGGCGTGAGGCCTGCGCGGTACGACCGGAGCCGACCGGCGCCACGAAAACACGACCGCGGGTCGTGAGAACGACGCTCTCGCCCTCGGGGTGCAGGTGGACCGAAGTGAGATGCTCTAGAGGTTTCGTGACCCACTTCTCACGGAGCTGATCGAAATCCGACGCGAGCTCGATGGGTACGAGCCGTGTCTGGTCCGACGCGATGTCGTAGAGCCACAAGTCTGCCGCGACTTGATAAATGATGCGTCCCTCCGAGACCGACGCATCCCGAACGTCCCAGCCCGTGTGACGCGTGTGCTGCCGGGCGTCCTCGCCGTCCTCCGACATCGACCACACGTTCATCGTGCCGTCGCGATCCGAAACGAAATAGACTCGCTCGCTCCACCACATCGGCGTGTGGCTCTCGCCCACGTAGTCCGAGGTCAGCATCCGTGCTTCATCCGCGCCGCTATCGAATCGCCAGATCCGCCTCGCGGTGCCGCCGGTGTAGCGCTTGGTCACGTTGCGATGGAAAGCGGGCCTCACGAAGTAGAGCGTCTCACCGCTCGCGTCGAACATCCCCTCGCTCGCCTGGGCGAGTGGCACTCGTTTGTGGACGTGGCTCGACGGATCGAGCGTGACGAGCTGCGGATCGGGAAGCGTGGCGTAGTGCGTGGATGCGTACAAGACGTCACCGGACGGGGTGAATCCAAGCGTGACATCGTCATCCGGCGTATAGGTGTGCCGCGTCGGCGGACCGCCGTCGATCGGCATCGTATAGAGCTCGGACGGCCCCTCGTAGCGAGCCGTGAACGCGAGGACCCTACCGTCGGGCGACACCGCCGGGTGTGACTCCTGGCCGGGGTGTGTCGTCAGACGCCGCGCCGTCCCGCCCGCACTCGAGACCGTCCAGAGATCCCCTTCCGAAGCGAAGACGACGGTGTCGCCCGCCAACGCAGGATAGCGGTAGTAACCGCGGCGGTCCTGAGCGTCCGCAACGATCCCGGTTAGCAAAGCGAGTGAAACCCAGATCCAAGCTCTAGCCATCTTGACCTCCAACGCAACTAGTCTACCCATTGACAAACGATTACCAACTGTTCATAATGTCTATATACACTATGAACAATACGGACATTCGACTCGTCGACGCTTCGGAAGAGCCTCTCCACCGTCAGCTGAAGCGACAGATCCGGGCCCAGGTCCTGAACGGGGCACGGGTCTCGGGTGAGCCGCTGCCTTCGATCCGGGCGCTCGCGCGGCAGCAGCGCGTCAGCGTGATCACCGTACAGCGCGCCTACGACGATCTGGAGGGCGAATCGCTCATCGAAGCGCGGCGGGGAAAAGGCTTCTTCGTCCGCGAAATATCCGCGGAAGACAAGGCGCGGACGGCGGAATCCCGGTTTGGCGAGCGCATCACGCGCGCGGTGGCGGAAGCCCACGCCGACGGACTGGACGCCGATCGCCTCGCCACTGTGTTCGAGAGAGTCGTAGCGAAGGGAGAACGGTGATGAACCCCATTCTAACGATGAACGCAGTGGAGCGTCACTATCCGGATTTTCGACTCGGGCCCATCTCGCTCGAGCTTCACGCCGGAAGAGTGACGGCGATCGTCGGCGAGAACGGCTCGGGAAAGACGACGACGTTGCGCCTGATCGCAGGTTTGAGCCGCCCCGACCGCGGCGAGATCGATCGCGCCGAAACCCGCATCGGCTTCGCATCGGGCGCGGGCGGCTTCTTCGAGCGTTGGAGCGTCGCGGAGAACCTTCGTTTCGTGTCGAGGCTGTACGAAGAGTGGGACGACGCCTACGCGTCCTCGCTGTGCGAGCGATTGAAGCTGCCCGTCGACGCCGTGGTATCGCGCTTGTCGAAAGGCGGACGCGGCAAGCTCCAGCTCGTCGCCGCCATCGTCCCCCAACCTACACTGTTGCTGCTCGACGAGCCGACCGAGGGTCTGGACCCTCTGGTCCGGTTGGAGCTCTTCGATATCTTGCGCGAGCGGCAGGAAGACGAAACGAAGGCGATCGTCTGGTGCACTCATTTACTCGCGGATATTCAGAGACTCGCCGACGAGGTCCTGTTCCTCGACGCCGGCAAGCTCGTCGTCGGAGGCACCGCACCGGACCTCATCGACTCCTTCGGCGTGAGCTTGGAGGACGCGGCCGTCGAGATACTGAAAGGAGCACGACCCCATGTGGCACTTGATCGCGAATGAGCTTCGCTACCAGAAGACGCGCGCTATCGGTTTCTTCTTAGGCGCGGTGGCGGTCGCCTTCTTCTTCACGACCGCCCTCGATATCGACGACAGAGCGGACTACTTCTTGTTCCCGAGTCTTCTCCTGTTCGCGGGAATCTTGTTGCACGTGGCGACGATGTGGGACGCTGACAGCGAGAAGCGGCCATCGCTCCATGCACGCATGCCTTTGAGCCGGCGAACGGTGGCCGCAGCGCAAATCGTAGCGCCCATGGGCTACCAGCTCGTCGGTTTCGTCGTCGCGCTGCTCGCATGGGGCGGCCTCGTCGCAAGTGGCGTGGTCGATCGTGCAACCGGAATCGAGGCAACGTGGTTCTTCGTCGCGGCCAACGGCGCCGCCCTCGCCTTCCTGCTCGGGTGGGCGCACCTCGCGCCGGAGGTCGACGCTTGGCGCGCGCGCTCTCCGTGGCTGGCCTGGCTCGTCGCCGGCCTCGCGGTGCTGATCGCCATGATGGCCGCGTCATGGGCACTCGCGCCTCGACCGTCGCCTCTCAACGTCTCGTACCCCGTCGCCTGCTCGATCTTCTATCCGCTCGCCGCGGCGCTCGCGTGGCTCAAGCTGTGGCTCTACTCGGGCCGAGACGAGCTACCGGCCTAGTCGAATCGAGGCTCGGCGCGGTATAGTCTGCCTCGTCTCGGGAGGTTTCTATGCCGCTGACTAGGCGTGGTTTTCTTAGTGGGTCTTCGAGCGAGCCGTCGCTTGCCGCTCTTTCGGCCATGATCTCGGCTCGCGGTCACGAGGAGGCGCTCGCCTCCGGGCGACCACTCAAACCGGCCGCAAACGACGTCATCCGCATCAACGGAAACGAGAACCCGTTGGGCCCCGGAAGCCGCGCGATCGAGGCGGTGCTCGGCGTTCTCGGCCAAGCGAATCGTTACCCGTTCAACAGCGCGCCCGGAGATCCGGACCTCACGAGGCAGCTCGCGAGCTTCTTCGACGCCGATCCCGCGGAGGTCGTCGTCGGGGCGGGGTCGAGCGAGATTCTGAGAAATGCCGTGCGTCTGTTCGCGGTGGACGGCAAGCACATCGTCACGGCGAACCCTTCATACGGCTCACCCGTCACGGAGTCGAAAAAGCTCGGGCTCGAATGCCGGCAAGTTCCAGTCGACGCGGACATGAGGCTCGACCTCGAGGCGATGGAGAGCGAGGCTCGCGGAGCAGGTTTCGTCTACGTCTGTAACCCGAACAACCCGACGGCAACGGTCCATCCGCCCGAGGCCATCGAGAGCTTCATCGCCACGATCCGAGGAAGAGCCCCCGAAGCGCTCATCCTCATCGACGAGGCGTATCACGACTACGTGACCGACCCCTCGCACCGCTCGATGATTCCGCTCGCGCTCACCGAGCCCAACGTCGTCGTGGCCCGTACTTTCTCGAAAGCATATGGAATGGCGGGACTGCGACTCGGCGTCGGTATCGGCCACAAGGACGCGATCGCGAAGCTCCGCCGGCATAAGCTCTCGGCGAATGCGAACGTGCTCGCCATCGCAGCCGCCACCGCTTCGCTCGCAGACCCCGACCACATCAGTCGCGAGCGCGCGCGGAATCTCGAGGCGCGCGACTTCACCCGAGCGTTCTTCGACAAGTTCGGATTCGACTCGACGGACAGCCAGACCAACTTTCTCTTCGTCGAGCTCGGACGGCCGGCGAAGGACTTCCGAGAGGCCTCGGCAAAACGAGGCGTCGTCGTCGCCCGAGACTTCCCGCCCATGGAGAAGACGCACTGCCGGATCTCGATCGGCACCATGGAGGAAATGAAACGGGCCTGCGACGCGTTCGCCGACGTCCTTGGAGGTGCCGCATGAGAATCGCTTCACGAAGACACTTCATCAAAGTTGGAGCCGGCGCCGCCGTTGCCTTCATCGGTGCGCGCGGTCGCGAAGCGCAGGCGGCGGGTCAAGCCATTACCTCGATCCCGGTAGGGGCAACGGATCTGATTCTCAGCAGCAACGAGAATCCGATGGGGCCGGGGGCACATGTCCTCGACGCCGTGCGCGGCGCTCTCGGAAGTAGCGGTCATGGGGCAGGCCGCTACTTTTTCGGACAGCAGGCGGAGCTCAACGAAAATCTCGGTAAGGCGGTCGGCGGGACGAAGGAGAACATCATCGTCGGCGCGGGCTCGTCCGAGATCTTGCGTGTCGCCGCAGACGTCTTCACGACATCCAAATACGGCGTCCTCACGCCCGAACCTACATTCGGCACCGCGCCCGGCTTTGCCGCGACTCTCGGCCGCCCGGTGACCCGTATCGGACTCGACGCCAAGCTCAGAGTCGATCTCGAGAAGATGGAGAGCGTGATCGACGACATCGGACTCGTCTATCTCTGCAACCCGAATAACCCGACCGCGACGACGTGGCCGGGCACGGATCTTCGAGCCTCGATTCTGCGGATGCTCGAGCGCAATCCCCACACAACCATCCTCGTCGACGAGGCTTACCACGAATACGTGACCGACCCCGAGCACGAGACGATGGTGCCATTGGCGCTCGAAAACCCGAGCGTCATCGTCGCGCGGACCTTCTCGAAGGCCTACGGCATGGCCGGGCTGCGCGTGGGTTACGGGGTCTCCCACCCCGACGCGATCAAGAAGATGTCGGACTGGCGAGGAATGGACATGTTCACGAGTGTTCCCGGCCGACTCGGTGCTCTCGCCGCCCTAGCCCACCCGGACCACGTCGCGCTCGAAGTTCGCAGGAACGAGGCTCTCCGGCAAAAAACACGGGAGTTCTTTCAAGAGCTCGGTTTCGAAGGTACCGAGTCGCAAGCGAACTTCGTATATATCGACATCCGGCGCTCGAACGAAGCATTCATCAAAGCCTGCCGTGAGCGCGGCGTCCGGATTGGCAGCGGCTCGAAACTCTACCCCACGCACGCCCGGGTCACGATCGGGACCGAGGTTGAAATGGAGCGCGCTTTCGAGGTCTTCGACAGCATTCTCGAGGAGGCATAGTGCGCTCTATCGTTTTCATCCTTTGTCTACTGGGCCTGACCGCCTGCGCCCCGGACGAGCCAGTGCTCTTGCGTGTGGCCGCCGTGAATCTCGGCCTGAACGCGAATCAGCCGAATGTCCGCGAGCGCCAGGATCTCTACCTCTCGACCAAGCCCGGCACGGATCATTCGTTTCTCGTCGACGCCACGAATGAGTTCGACATCGTCTGCACGAACGAGATGTACACGTGGAGCCGTGAGGACTCCTACCGAGCACTCGTCGAGGATATGTCGGGCGTGTTCCCCCACCAGCTCAAGGGCTGGGAGTCGAGTGATCTCTCCGGGTGCGGTTGCGATGACGAAGCGTGGGCGGACTATGTCGAGCCGTTTCGTCAATGCGTTCGAGAGGACCCGCAGCGCGATCTACTCACCTGCTTCAACGCGCCCATCACTCAAATGGGACGAGGCGACCCGGAATGGAGCCCGTGGCGCTGCACTCGTTGTCTCACGAGCAAAGTGCTGCAGACTTACATCGACTATGCGTTGCCGCTCGAAGAGCAACAGGCGCTCGTGGACGCGATCGACTTCTCATCGTGCGAGAAAGAGCCCGAACCCATCCAATGTCCCAATTGCGACGGCAAGTCCGGCGTGGCGATCCATTCGAAATACCCGATCGCGGGAAACGACTCCACGATGTTTCCGTTCAGCTGGAGCTCGACCCGAGGTGTCCTCTACGCGAAGATCGAACATCCGAGCGGGCCGGTCCATGCCTTTTGCACCCACATCGCCGAGTCGGGAACCGCGAAGTTCTCCTATCCCGGCTTCGAGCAGCTCACGGGCAGCGCGGACGAGAACGTGCAGCACATGAAATGGGCTCTCGAGTTCATCGACGCTCAAGCGATTCCAGAGGATGAAAGCATCTTGTTCCTGGGCGATATCAATGTCGGGCCCGGCGGCGGTGAACGCTACGCCGAAGACTTTCCGGAGAACTTCGCCGTCTTCACGGATGCCGGCTTCGTCTCCACCGTTCACGAAGACGGGGGACCCTGCACGGAGTGCTCGAGCAATCCGCTCGTCGTCGCCCAATACGCTCAGTGGGGCAATCCGCCAGTCGACTCGATGTCGACCCACATCTTCTTGAAGGGCGGCCCCTGGCGGGCACGCGCCGGCTCATCGGGTAACTTCTTGACCGACGACATCACGCTGCGGAGCGGCGAGGTGACCAAGTGGTCGGACAAGTACGGAATGAAGATCACTCTCGCGAGATAGAGCTAGCGCGGAAGACCGACCCGCTCGCGGACCTCGAGCAGTCGCGGGTCCGAGCGATGCGGCGCCAAGAGCGGGTCCACGAACAAGACCGCCAGCTGCGGGTCTCGCGTCTCGACCCAGCCGTCGAGCAGGGCTACCACCGGCTCCCAATCATCGACGAGCAGAAAGCGAGCGGCGTTTCGGCCTTCTCGCTCGGGGGCGGGTAGCTCGCGGAGCGCGCTCCTGGCTTCGTCCATCTTTCCTTCAGCCACGAGCCGGTAAACCCGCGCGACCTCGGGGTCGAGAGCCTCGATCGTCGCGATCGCATCGTCGGTGTCTCCGCGGATCCAGTAGGAATTCGCGAGCCACCGCCTCGTCAACGGAAACGCCGGAGCGACCTCGAGAGTTCTCTGGAACTGCGCGACCGCATCATCGTAACGGCCTGCCTGCGCGTAGGCGGAGCCCAGAACGCGATTCGCAAGCGGCGACAACGGCTCGAGATCGATGGCGTGGCGGCACTCCTCGATCGCCTCCTCGAGGCGACCCACGGCCAACAGATAGAGCGCGTACCACTGATGCGCCGTTCCGTAGTCGGGGTCGTGCTCGATGGCGGCACGGAAGTCCTCCTCGGCGCCGTCCCAGTCCCAGTCGCGTGCGAATCGTATGAAGCCGAGCGTCGCTCTCGGCTCCGCGAGGCTATCGTCGAGCCGCAAAGCTTCGAGCGCCGCGGCGCGTGCTTGCGCGACGGCATCCGCGGGCGGAAAGTCGGCGTCGGCCCCGTAAAAACCTGCTCCCAGGAGAAAGTAGCTGTCGGCGAGTCCGGCGTAGGCGAGGGCGTAGCTCGGGTCTTTCTGGCGTGCCTCCTCGAAGTGAGCGATGGCCCGCTTGAAGTCCTCGTTCGTCCGTTTGGACCAGAGAAAACGCCCCCGCAAATAGGACTGATAGGCCGCGCTATCCGCGGTACCGCTCGCTGCGATCTGACGCTGCTCGTCACCGCTGAGCTGCAACCGCAACGCTTGGGAAATCTCGGCGGCGATCTCGTTTTGGACCGAGATCAGATCGTCGAGCTCGCGCTCGTACTGCTGCCCCCACAGCTGGGTGCCTCGCTCCGTTTCGACGAGCTCCGCTTGCACGTTCAAGCGATCGCCCTGCTGGACGACACGCCCGGTCAGTACCGCGCCGACGCCAAGCTCTTCACCCACCTGTTGAGGGTCCACCTCGCTGCCCCGGTAACGAAAAGCGGTGCTTCGCGCCATCACCGAGAGCTGCGGGAGCTGCGAGAGCTGATTGATGAGGCTCTCGGCGATGCCGTCACTGAGATAGTCGACTCCGGGATCGTCGCGGGTGTTGTCGAAAGGAAGAACGGCGAGAGAATCAATCGCCGGCGCGTCACCGGCGAGGCCGCCGAGGCGTGTGCGCAGCGCGAGAAAGAGGACCACCGCAACGAGGACCGCGACTAGGGCGAACGCGAATCGGCGCGATGACGCCGAGGCATTCGAACTCTCGCTCGGGTCCGCGGATAAGTTTACTTCCGGCTGAGAGAAGGAAAGAGTACCGGAGTCACTATCGCGGCGCAGACGCTTGAGGTCCACGAGCATCTCTCGGATCGTCTGATAGCGGACTTCGCGATCCTTTTCGAGAGCTTTCTTCACGATCTGCTCGAGCTCCACGGGGACCTCGGGATTCACTTGACGCGGCGGCTTGGCGCCCCGATTCAAGATCGCGTCATAGGTGAGGCCGGACGTCGCGCCCTCGAACGGCACCTGCCCGGTCGCGAGCTCGTAGAGCAGCACCCCGACCGAAAAAATGTCGGAGCGCGTATCGAGTTGCTCGCCACGGACTTGCTCCGGAGACATGTAGACGACTGTGCCCGGTGTCGAGCCGTGCTCGGTCAGCTTCGCGGACTTCGTGTCCACTTGGCTCCCGTGTGCGTCTTCGGTCGCGACTTGTTTGGCGAGACCGAAATCCATCACCTTCACATGTCCATCCGTCGTGACCATGATGTTGGCGGCCTTCAAATCACGATGGACGACTTGCTTCTTGTGGGCGGCCTCGACGGCTTCGCAGATCTCGATGCCGACGGGAACGAGGTCGGATAGCGGGATCGAGCCACGGGCGAGCTTGTCCTGCAGCGTCTCACCATCGACATACTCCATCGCGATGAAGATCTCGTCGTCGACCTCACCGATCTCAAAGATCTTGCAGACATAGGGGTGGTCGAGCGACGCCGCAGAGCGTGCCTCACGCAGGAAACGTTCACGCGCGCTGTCGTTTCGCTGCAGCGACTCCGGAAGAAACTTCAGAGCCACTTTCCGGTTCAGGGAGGTGTCTTCCGCTACGAAGACCTCGCCCATTCCCCCGGCGCCCACGCGCTCGCCTAGGGTGAACTGCTTCCACCTCTCGCCGCTGTCGGGCATCCTGGATTGGAGAATATCCGAACACGGGTTGCCGTTCAACGCTCAACAACCCCAAGGGAACAGAGTAGGATGCCCGGATGAGTCACGTCACGAGACGTCGCGGGGTCTTGAGTTGCGTTCTAACCATCCTTTCGGCAGCCGGATGCGAGCAGCCCGAGCGATACGAGATTCTGGTCACGGGCGGCACCGTCATCGACGGCACCGGGGCGGCCGGAGCTCTCCGAGAGTTGGGGATCCGCGAGGGGCAGATGTTCTTGCTCGAGCCCGGAGCCAATGCCGACGCGCCCGACACCATCGACGCCACCGGTCTCGTCGTCTCTCCCGGCTTCGTCGACGTCCACAGCCACACTCCGATGACGATTGCGGAGCCCGAGAAAAAGCTCAACGAAGGCTTCATACGCCAAGGGGTCACGACCGTCGTCGGAGGACCCGACGGTTACCACGGCCCGCAGCGGCTCCGTGAGCTCATCGAGGCCTATGAGGAGAACGGCGTCGGCACCAACGTCGCTTTCTACGTAGGACACAACGGCGTCCGGCGCGAAGTGATGGGTGACGACCAGAGACGCCCACCCACCGCCGAAGAGCTCGACGAGATGAAGTCCCTGGTGCGCGAAGGCATGGAGCTCGGGGCGCTCGGCTTGTCGACAGGGCTCATGTACGAGCCGGGCATGTTCAGCGAGACCGACGAGGTCGTCGAGCTCGCGAAAGAGGTCGCCCCGTTCGGCGGGATCTACGATTCCCACGTCAGGGACCCGGCCCGAGAGTGGATAGCTTCGAACCGCGAGGCCATCGAGATCGGAGAGCGCGCCGGGATACCGGTCAAGCTCGGACATCTGAAGGAGGTCGGGCTCCACAACGAAGGCCTCACACCACGTCTGATCGCGATGGTCGAAGAGGCCCGCGCAAGGGGGGTCGAGGTCGTCGCCGACCAATATCCCTACGATGCGGCGGCCGGCCGACTCACACTCCAAGCGATTCTCGTCGTCTCGGGCGATCCGCGCGAGAACCGGAGATTGAAAGACGACCCCGAGTTCGACCTGCGGGGAAAGCTCCGCGATCCGGGCGAGCGGGAGAAGATCCGAGAGTCGACAGAGAACGGAGTCGACGGTGGCTTCGCTTGGATAAAAGCGATCGGATATACGAGCATCCGCATCGTCGCGAGCGAGGACTATCCGGAGCTCGTCGGGAAATTCCTCTCGGAAATCGCCTACATGCGGGGCGTGCCCGGCTTCGAGGTCGTGAGCGAACTCATCCTCGGCGCGGAGCACCCCGTGGAGATCAAGGGCGGAATCCAGGAACAAGCGCTTCAAGCTCTCATCGTGCAGCCCTGGAATATGGTCGCGAGTGACGGCGCCTACGTCGACGGCAACAGCGAGGGGCAGGGGCACCCGCGCTCTACCGGGACATTCCCCCGCGTGCTCGGCCACTACGTGCGCGAGCTCGAGCTCATGAGCCTCGAAGAGGCGGTCGTCAAGATGACGTCTTTCCCTGCCGAGTTCGTCGGTCTCGAGAGCCGGGGCCGGCTCGCGGACGGGCTCCCCGCCGATATCGCCATCTTCGATCCGGGAATCATCATCGACCACTCGACCTACGTCGAGCCGAACCGATTCTCGGAAGGTGTCGTCCACGTTCTAGTGAACGGCGTGCCCGTCCTGCAAGACGGTGAGTTGACGGGCGAAGCACCCGGTAAGTTTCTGAGCCGCGAGCGCTAGCCTGCCGGTGGCGTCCCTTCTCCCGGTTCTGACGACGCTCGCGATCGCACTCGCGGCGCGCAACGTGCTCGTAGGATTGTTCGCCGGAGTGTTCGTCGGCGTGGCGCTCATCGGCGAGACGACCGTTCTTACTTTCCTGCCGACTTTGGTAAAGGACCATTTGGTCCCCGAAGTTGCGGATAGCTACAACGCGAGTGTTTTGGTGCTCCTCGCGTTCATCGGCGGCTTCGTGAAGCTCATCGAGACCTCCGGGGGCGGCACCGCCTTCGCGCGGGTCGCGACCAAGTGGGTCTCAGGACCGGCCCACGCGCAGCTAGGAGCCTGGTTCGGTGGCATCCTCATCTTCTTCTCGGACCTCGGCACGCCCCTCATCGTCGGACCCGTGTTTCAACCGCTGATGGATCGACTGCGTGTATCGAGGCAGAAGCTCGCGTTCATTCTCGATTCGACATCCTCCCCCGTCGCCATCCTGATTCCCTTCATCGGCTGGGGCGTCTTCATCATGAGCGTCATCGCCGACGCGTTTCGTGCGAACGGGATCCAAACTTCGGAGTGGGAAGCCTTCGTCTCCGCAATCCCTTTTCAGCTTTACGCGTGGCTCGCGATCTCGATGGTGCCGGCGCTGACGTTTCTGAAGCTCGACTTCGGTCCCATGGCGGAGGCCAAACCTCACGCCATCGACGACGTCGGTACGGTGGACGTGCCCGGCGCCCGTCCGATCCTCGTGTGGCTGCCCCTGCTGGCTCTCGGAGTGACCCTGTTCGCCACCTTGTGGCATCACGGCTTTCCGTTCGAGCAAGTGGCGGGCTCCGACTTCCGCGCCGGTCTTTCGGCCGCGTATTTCGTGGCGGCCGTGACTCTAGTCTCTTTACTGACGTTGATGGGATTGCAACCGTTGCTCCTCGCGTTCAGCCGTTACATCGAGGGCATGACGGGCATGATGACCATCGCCGCCACGCTGGTACTCGCCTGGAGTCTCGGTACGGTAAGCGAAACTCTCGGCACCGGACCTTACATCGCCGCGATTGCAGGCGAAGGCCTGCCCGGTTGGCTGCTTCCAGCCGTGGTCTTCATCATGGCAGCCATCATTTCCTTCGCGACCGGCTCTTCATGGGGCACCATCATCATCCTCATGCCGCTCGCGATCCCGGCGGCCCTCGCCACCAGCGCGGCGCTCCCGGTGACCATCGGCTCCGTGCTGTCCGGCGGGCTCTTTGGGGATCACGCCTCGCCCGTCTCGGAGACGACGATCCTCTCCTCGACCGGCGCGGGCACGACACCGATCGAGCACTTCAAGACACAGCTCCCTTACGCGCTGGTGAACGGAGGGATCGCGTGCGTCGGTTTTCTACTCGCCGGGCTCACGGAGCTGCCCTCCATTGCTCTCGTTGCGGTCTTGGCCCAGCTACTGTCATTGACCGTCATACGGCGAATAAATTGACCGCAGTCCGACAACAGTAGGTACACTCCTACCAGCTCAGCTACAAACGAAGGAGATCGAAAAGATGAAAATTGTCGAGGATCGTTTGCTCCCTGCTCTGTTCGTCGCGCTCGCGAGCGGACTGGTCTCCTGCGGCCCTGCCCCTAGCGACGATGCCCCGGCCCCAGCCCCGGAAACGGCCCAGGCGCCCGCGACCCGCGTCGTCGAGGCGCCTCACCCCGATCTCCATTGGACCTATGAGGGGAACACGGGACCCAGTCAATGGGGGGTACTCAGTCCGGAATTCTCCACCTGCGGAGAAGGCACCAGCCAATCCCCGATCGACATCACCGGTGCGGAGTCCGTGACACTGTCTGAGCTGAACTCCGAGTTCGGCGCCGCGGAGCTCATGATCGTCCACCACGAGCACATGGCCGACGCCATCAACAACGGTCACACGATTCAAATCAACTATACCGACGGTGCGACCATCGAAACCGAGGGCAAGGTATATGAGCTGCATCAGTATCATTTTCACGGCCCGAGTGAGCACACCGTCGACGGTGAGCACTTCCCGATGGAGATGCATTTGGTGCACCAGGCCGAGGACGGAGCGTTCGCGGTGATCGGCGTCTTCATCGAAGAGGGGGCCCACAACGCCGCATTCGATCCCATCTGGTCCAATCTCCCCGGGCAGCAGGGGGTCGAGAACCACTTCGAGCACATCACCGTGGACGTCGATGATCTCCTACCGGAGGGTAGGACGACCTACCGCTACGAGGGCTCACTCACGACACCACCGTGCTCGGAAGAGGTGCAGTGGTTCCTGGGGACGGAGGCGATTCAGCTCGCGGCCGACCAGATCGCTGCGTTTACCGCCATCGTGGAAGACAACAACCGCCCGGTACAGCCGCTCAACGGTCGGGCCCTCTTGACCGACGACATCGATGAACAACCTTGAGGGCTACCCGAGCGACGACCGCAGATGGATGATGGCAGAGCGTTCGCGCGTTCCTCACACCCCGTGAGCGTTCGCGAGTGCCTAGATGTTAGGCGACCGGCTCATGGGGTTATTCGGGTCGCGACATAACTGTAGCCGCCAACGCTCCACCTATCTTCTCGTTCATGGTACGAGTCGAGCCGGAGCTCGAACCGATCATCAGTGATGTTGAAGAACGTCAATCGATTCCTGCCCTGTCGATTCCGGAACAGCTTTCCGCTCTGGGTCAGAACGAGCTCTCCGTCCTCGAACCCACCGTCGAGGAATTTGCGATTGCCCAGCGAGTTGACCGAGGCCCCGGACCATCGATCGCTGTCGGTATCGTAGTTGAAGATCATCGTGGAGACGAACGTTTCGCCGACCTCCGCAAATGCCGCCGGATCCGGTGTGTGCACTTCGACGACCTGAATGCCGTAGCCGCTCAGAATGTAGGAGCCTTCTAGCTCGGCCTCCGTATGACGTTCGGTTCCATCCGCGTTCCTGAACGTCGTCTGGAGCTTCCACTTGCCGAGCAGAAACTCGAGCTCCGCAACTTCCGGAGGCGCAGCGGAGTGACGTTTCGCCGCGGCCCCGAGTCGACTCTCCGGTTGAGCCATCAGCGGGACGGAGAGGACGCAGGCTGCGATCACGGTCGCGGTCACGAGCATTCGCATGTCGTCATGGTAGCGCGAGCACCAAGTACGATTCCAAAAAGCGTCTCGCGCCGGTCTTTCTTTGGGCCCGGTCATCTTGAACTGGACCTCCGAGCCGGAACGACTCGTCCGGGCGCGCTAGGACAGGCCGCGGCCAACCGGCGCAAGCGCAAAAGGCACGAGCTTCCAGTGCTCGCGCGCGAGCGGCCGGCCTACGACGGTGATGGTCAGCAGGAGCGCCGACAGTGCGTGAACCGCCGCGATAGCCCAGCCGATCACGACGAGCCACACGACGTTCAGAATGTTCTCGACGTTGCTCTTGGTCGCTCTTAGCTCGACGACGTCTCTATCGAACGGCGTGAGAGAGGCCACGCCCGCCTTCATCACTTCGACTCCATACGGAAACCCGACCACCGTGGCGCACAGGAGAGCGCCACCGAAAACATAACCGAGACCGGTCTTGAGACCCCACAACGCTAGCCAGAGCAAATTTCTCGTCGCGAACATTTCGACCTCCTGCAAGTAATACGCGCGGGCGAGGCCGTATATTCATTCGCCGCAAGAAAGCGCGAAGGATTTTCCCGCCACCCCCCCTCCTACGAGGTGGAGGCAACAAGATGCGACGAACGATTCTCGTTTTGGCAGCGCTCTCGCTCGGAGGGTGCGACCACGATCCACATCCGCTCGGGCCGGACGTTGGTTTCGGGCCGTCCGGCGGCAACATCGAGGGCTCGGGAAACGTCATCACCCAATCGCGCTCCATCACCGACTTCCAGGCTGTCTCCTTCAACGGAATCGGACACCTCGTAATCGAGCAAACCGGAACGAACTCGCTGACGGTGACGGCGGACGACAACCTCCTTCCGGTTCTCGTCTCAAACGTCGTCAACGGCTCCTTACGGCTCGGCGTCGCGCGCGACACGAATATCGGGCGCGTGAGCCAGATCGTGTTTCACCTCACGGTCGTGAGCCTCGATGCGCTGTCAGCGGCCGGCGCCGCGACGATCGAGGCGACGGATATCGACGGCGAGACGATCGACATCCATCTTTCAGGCGCGATCACTGCCTCAATCTCCGGGCACGCCGACCGCCAGGACATCTCCCTGACGGGCGCTTCGACCTATCAAGCCTCGGCACTCGACAGCCGAGAAGTCGTCGTCGATGCCGTCGGCGCTTCCAGCGTTACCCTGCGTGTGAGCGAGCGCCTGGACGCCCGCGTCCGCGGGGCGAGTCTCATCACTTATATCGGAGACCCCGTCGTGACCGTCGACGGCCCTCCCGGATCCGTTCAACGTCAATAACCCATAAAACCGCGAAAAGGAGTCCACATCATGCACAAGACTTTGCGCGTTCTCATCGTTACGCTCGCTGCCCACGGCCTCGTTGTTTTCTCCGCATCGGCGCAGGAAGCGGAGAAGCCCGAGAATCTCATCAAGGGCGACCTCGACCACGGCTTCATCTTCTCGATCGACGACAAGCTGTCCACCATCGACGGTGACTTCGCCAACTTCACGGGGGCGCATCTTGGCTGGCTCATCAATCACAAACTCCTCATCGCCGTCGCCGGCTACGGCACGTCGACGGAGCCGAATGGTCTCGATATGGGCTATGGCGGTTTGCTCGTGGAGTACTTCTTCGACCCGAACAAGCTGTTCAACTACTCGGTTCGGAGCCTGATCGGCGGGGGCGGCGCGGACAGCTACGGCCGTCACGGTCATGGCCACGGAGTCGACCTCGACGGCTTCTTCGTCGCCGAGCCGGAAGCCCGTGTGACGCTGAACGTGATGGGGCCGTTTCGAATGGGCTTCGGGGTTGGCTATCGCTTCGTCGGAGGCGGTCCGGATGACTTCGGGCTTGGCGGTCCGACGTTCAACATCTCCTTCAAGTTCGGAAAGTTCTAACGCTCGTGATGTCAGAATCGAAACCGAAGACCGAAGTTCGGGACCATGGGGATCGAGGAGATGTGGTCCTCACGCACGAACGGCTGGGTACCATCGAAGGCGATCTCGGGGTTGACGAAGAGCGTGTTGTTCGTCCCAAGCACGTTGAGGAGCTCGACATAGATCAGCCACCGCCCCTGGCCCCCTCCGGTGCGATACGTAAAACGGGTATCGAGCCTCGCATAGGTTGGCCAGCGCCGGCTATTGCGATTGCTGACATCACCGAAATCCTGGGTGTGCACGAGTGCCCCGAACCGATCCCTCTCCGGCACGAGCTCCGAGACGTTTCCATCACCATCGAGATCGAATCGGTCTTCTTCCGCGGCGACCCGGGTACCGATAGCGCCCGTCCGCGGCAGGCCGGAGGCGAATCGCCCGGTGAAAGACAGCTCGAGCGAGCGCGTGAGCCGATAACGCCCGACGAGACTTCCACCATGGACGCGTTCATAGTCGAACGGAAAGCGGAGACCATAGGCCTCGCGGTCGGAGCGGCCGAAGCTGTAGGTGAGCCAACCACTGAACCGACTGACGTCCGACGTCGCCTTCTTCGTAAGCGCGACGTCCAACCCCCAGGCACGGCCGCGCGCGGCGTTCTCGGGAACGGTCGTGATGAGCGCATGAGCCGGGATGTCTCCCGCGAGCGACGTGGGAAAGTCGTAGCGTTCGACGCGCTCGAGGCGCTCGGGCTCCGTCTCCAGCCGCCCGACGATGAGGTTTGAAAGACTCCGATGGTAGCCGTCCACGCTCATCTGAATACTGGCCGTGGGCGTCCAGTCGACCCCGAACGAAGTGGCAAAGGCACGCTCGCTATCGAGGCCAAAGCGGGTCGCCTGGTCGGACAGATCGACGAAGTAGTCGGATTGAAACAGCTTCTCGTAACCCGGACTCTGGAAGTAGAGCCCCGTCGATGCGCGCAGCCGCGTCCGACGCCCCAGATCGAACGAGGCATCCAGCCGTGGCGACAGATAGGCCTTCCGATGGATACCGCTCCTGTCGACGCGCAGACCCGGTTGAAGAAACAACCGCGGCGTCGCCTGAAACCCGTCCGTGAGCCACAGACCCCAGCGCGTGTAGTCGATCTTCGAGTCGAGCTCCGGAGGCAAGCTCGCTCCCGGAAGTAGCTGCGTATCGAGAGACAGGCCGACGGCGTTCGGCTCGCCGAACCCACGCACACCGCCGGAGGCGTATTGCCAGCGCGTGTCCAGGTCGTGAAGCTCGAACCCCGCTCCCAATCGATGGTTCGCACCCAGCTCGAAAGAGAGCTCCTGACGCAGCGCCGTGTCCGCGACCTCGACGTCACGAGAAAAGAGAATGGCGCTCAAGTTCGCGTCACCGGTAAACGAGCGCCGCGAATCCTCCTCGACGACACCGTCGAGAGCCATCCTATCGGCGAAGCGATAGTGGGACAGCGTCGTCCGCGACCACCCTGCGGCGCCGAGCGAAGATTCGAAGTTCACCGCGAAGAGCTTCGTGCGGGCTCGGCTCTCGAGAGAGAAATAGGAGTCGTCCGGGTCGTTTGCGACCAAGCGGAACCGTTTTCCGGTTGGGTCCTGGTCGGCCCCATCCGCGATTGAGCTCGAATCGAGAGCCGTGCTCTCGCTGCCGATGAGCCCTGTCACGGAGAGCCGCTGCCCGGGCCTCAGCTCCCACGAGAGCTTCGATTGGAAGTCACCAAACGACGGGAAGTCGGCGCCCAAGATCGAGTCCGCTACGAGATCGTAGTAGGTCCGGCGCCCCGCGACGAGCCACGAGCCACGTGCGCCCGGAAGGCGCCCTTCCAGGACGACGTTCGCATCGAGCGCACTCAGTCCGAACGCGCCTTGAAACAGCTCGTCCTCACGACCCACTCGATTCTCGACGACGAGCGTCGAGGACAGCCGGTCGCCGTAGCGCGGCCCGAACGCGCCCGCGGAGAGGTCGAATCGCCCCACGGTTTCCGGGTTGAACGCGCTCGTAAAGCCGTAGAAGCGGAACGGGTTGTAGATCTCCACCCCGTCCATGAGGATCAAGTTCTGCTCAGGCGCGCCGCCGCGGATGGCGACCTTGCTCCCGAACTCGGAGGCCGCGACGACCCCGGGAAGCGTCTGGACCACGCGAAACACGTTGTCGACGCTGCCGGCGACACTCTCGATGTCGTGTGGAAGTAAATGGATCCCGGTCCGCTCCACCGAGCGAGGCGCGACATCAGCGATGACGTCGACGCTCTCGACGAACCGGAACGGCTGAAACGGCCCGACCTCCACCGGCGCTTGCGTCACCTTCGGCTCTTCCGGCGTTCTTACCACGAGGATGCGGCCACTCGATCCATCTTCCGCGCGCAGTCCATGCGGCGGGAGGATCTCGTCGAGGACCTGTCGCGGCCCGGTCGCCAGGGGCTCCTTCAGCACGCGCATCTCGGGACGGACGAGGCGGGTGCTGTAAACGATATCGAGACCCCTCGATCGAAGGTCATCGAGGGCTTCCGAGAGCGGCAGGCCTTCGTAGACGGCTTCCACGGCGAACAGACGCACCGAAACGATGCACATGCCCAGGGCGAGCGCTAGACGCTTCACATCAACGACGGCTTTCCAAGTCGACGATCCACAGCTCGCCGTTCTCGAGCCGATGGGACAGGCCGCAGGTTGGAAGCACGGTTCGTAACGCCGCTTCGGACGCCGCCGTCAGAACGGGGCCTTCCAGCAAGATCGTCGAAGCCGCGGCCGCGACGGCATCATCTGCGAATCGTGGCGTCCATCCCCTCTCACGGACGACCCAATCCAGAAAATCTTCGAGCGTGCGGCCCTCGAGCGCAAAAGACGAGCCGACCCGGCTCGCCCAGCTCCACTGAGGCGCGTAGGGAAGGATCGTGTGCCGCGCGAGCGCACCATCGGCCGCGAGCCGGATCTCGACTCCAGCCGCGGCCTCGTCGACCCGTTCCTGATGGGCGAGCTCAACGAGTCCTTCGCGGACGCGAACGATCATCTCACCGTCGCGCAGCCGCACCTCGAACTGCGTGCCGATGTCGCGCGCGACGCCGAGAGACGTCTCGATCGCGAGCACCGGTCCGTCGACCGCGTCATGCCCCGAATCCACGTAGACCGCCCCGCGCTCGAGCCGAAAACCATCCGCGTCCGAGAGCGAAAGCCTGGTGTCGAAATCGAGGCGGAGCGAGCCGCCGGACGCAAGACGAAGCGCGGCGCGGCCGCTCTGATCGGTCTGAAGCACCGAGTCGGTAAACACGACGTCGCCTACCGCGAGCTGTCGCGCTCCGTCGCCATCGGCGACCAAGAGCGCGCCGCCCGCGGCATCCACCGCCCCGACCTCGACAGTCGGGTTCGCCGGCGCCGGGAGATCGCTTCGAAAGCCGGGGCGCACCATCAGAAGAACGACCGCAGCAGAGGCCAAAGAGCCGCACGCGATGAGATAACGGCGGCGGCGACGCGCACGGCTCGTCTCGAGCCATTTCTCACGCACCGCGACGCGCACGCGCTCGCTCCGATCTTCCGCCACGGACGGACGTGGTCCCGCCTCCCTCAAGAGCCGGGCGATCGCGTCTTCAGTCATTGAGAACCCTCACTCGTTAGCGCATTGAAGCCATCGCGAAACTCCCGTCGTGCGCGCGTCAGTAGCGACTCGACGGCTTTGATCCCAAGGCCCATACGGGCCGCGATTTCCTTCACCGACAGCCCATGGATGTATTTCCATTCGAGCGCGTCGCCATATTTGGGGGGAAGATGATCGAGCGTGACTTGCACGAGCCGCGACGTGTCTCCGCGCTCGAGTGCCAGCTCGGGATTCTCGTCCGCTGAAGCTAGTGACTCGAGTGCCGTACGGACCTCCGGCTTGTCCTCGACGAGGTCGATGACGCGGCCATCGCGTTTCTTCCTCTTGTAGTGAGCGGAGAGCTCATGCCGGCAAAACGTGCACAGCCAAGTGAAGAGTGCGGCTTCACCTCGATAGGTCTCGAGCTTGGTCATCGCCTTGCAAAGGGTCGCCTGAGCGACTTCCTCCGCCGCGTCCTCGTTTCCGTCGACTCGCGTCAGGGCGAATCGAAACAAGCGCGGAAAATGCGAGTCGAAAAAGCGATCGAAGGCAGACGCGTCCCCTGCCAACATCTTGACGACGAGGGCTTTATCGCTCGCCGCCGGCTCGGTCAAAGTCTCACCACCGTTCTCCAACCGTTAGAGGGTCCCTCCGCGTGAAATCCTTCTCGAAAAGACGAGAATTTTGGGCGCACGTCTCCCCACACTAGCCTGTACGGCGAAAACCAAGTGCGAGTTCCGGGACGCGACGACTCATAAATGGGTTGTAACTTCTGGGGAGCACCATTAGATTCCAACGGCCATGGCCGAGACGACCGGATCCGACCCCGACTGTTGTGTCGTCGGCGGTGGGCCAGCCGGTGTCGTTTGCGCGATGCTTCTCGCGCGCCAAGGGGTGCGGGTCACCCTCCTCGAGGCACAGGAGGACTTCGACCGAGACTTCCGCGGCGATACCGTCCATCCGTCGACGCTCGAGATGCTGGACGGCATCGGCCTCGCCGACAAAGTGCTCGCGATAGACCACGTCAAGTTGACGCGGATGAGCCTCAGCACCGCCGATGCAAACGTGACGCTCGCGGATTTCAGTCATAGCGGAATGCAATTTCCGTACATCGCGATGCTTCCGCAGGACGAGCTTCTCGAGCTGCTCGTGGCGGAGGCGAAACGCTATGAGACGTTCACCGTCCTCATGGGTGCGCGCGCCACCGACTTGATCGTCGAGGACGACACCGTCGTCGGTCTACGCTTCAAGCGACACGGCCGCGAGGAAAGCCTTCGCGCCAAGCTCGTCATCGGCGCCGACGGTCGAGGCTCGAACGTACGGCGGCTCGCGGGCTTCGTGCCCGTAAAAGCGTCACCGCCGATGGACGTCATGTGGATGCGCGTCCCGCGGGGAGATGACGAGAGACCGGAGGCGATGACCGGCTTTCGCGTCGGGCGTGGCAGGCTCCTCGTCGTCTTCGCGCGGTCGGGTCAGTGGCAGCTCGGCTACATCATCCTCAAAGGCACCGCACGCGAGGTACGAAGCGAAGGTCTCGACGCGCTCCGGGAATCCGTAGCGGCGCTCGCTCCAGAGCTCTCCGAGCGCATGACGACGCTCGACGACTGGAAGTCCATCCACTTCCTCTCAGTGGAGTCGAGCCGCGTCCCTCGCTGGAGCCGCTCCGGACTTCTCGTGATTGGTGACGCGGCGCATGTGATGTCCCCGGCGGGCGGGGTGGGGATCAACTACGCGATCCAGGATGCCGTCGCGACCGCGAACCTTCTCGGAGCCAAGCTCGCCGACGGTCCCGTCACACCACGCGACCTCGAGGCGGTCCAGAACCGCCGCGAGCTTCCGACCAAGTTCATTCAATGGGTTCAAGCGCAGCTGCAAAAGCAACTCGTCGCCCGCGCGCTGCGGGACGAGCCGTTCTCCCTACCTTTTCCGGTCAAGCTCCTGGCAGGGACACCCTATGCCCGCACGATTCTCCCGCGAGTCATCGGGATGGGGCTCCGCCCGGAGCTCGTGCAATTTTGAACGCGAGGGACGCCGGCAGGCTAGAATATTCGCTGGAGGCTAGGCACCGACATGAAATCTCTCTACGCAGTGATGTGCGCGACGCTCGTTGCGGCTCCCCTCTCAGCTGAAGAAAACTGGACCCGCTGGCGGGGCTCCGACATGAGCGGCGTCGCGGAAGGCGGGAACCCGCCGATGGCGTGGAGCGAAGACAACAACGTCGCGTGGAAGGTCGAGCTGCCGGGCCACGGCTCGTCGACCCCCGTCATCTGGGGCGACCACCTCTTCGTTCTGACGGCGGTCCCGACTAACGGGTCGACCGCGCCTCTCCCCCCGCACGCACGAGAAGGCTTCAACCCGGAGGCCGGCGGCGGACGACGTCGCCGCGGAGGTGGAAGACCGGCCCCTCCCCCTTCCATCGAGCAGGAGTTCAAGGTTCTCGCCATCCACCGGGATGACGGCCGGATCGTTTGGGAGAAGAGCGTGGGAACAGCTGCCCCTCACGAGGGCAAGCAAGCCAATAACAGCTACGCGTCTGCGTCCGCGACGACCGACGGCGAGATCCTCCTCGCTTATTTCGGATCCTGGGGCCTATACGCGCTCGACCTCGACGGCAATCCGAAGTGGGACAAAGATTTCGGCGACATGTACACCCGGGGCGGGTTCGGCGAGGGCGCGACACCGGCACTCCACGGCGACACGATCGTCGTACAGTGGGATTCCGAGAACGATTCGTGGGTCGCCGCCCTCGACAAGAACACGGGAGAAGAGCGCTGGCGGAAGGAGCGCGACGAGGTCACTTCTTGGGGCACCCCTCTCGTCGTCGAGCATGACGGCCGCTTCCAGGTGATCACGACGGGCACGAGCAACGTGACGAGCTATGACCTCGAGACCGGTGACGTCGTTTGGTACGGACCCGGCCTCACGCTCAACGCAATCCCCTCCCCTATCGAAAAGGACGGCATCGTCTACGTCACGAGCGGCTTCCGGGGAAACGCGGCATTCGCCGTTCGGCTCGCCGATGCGAAGGGCGACATAAGCGGAACGGACGCGATGCTTTGGCAAATCGACCGAGACACGCCCTACGTACCGTCCCCTCTTCTTTATGACGACATCCTTTACCTCGTGAAGAGCAACAACGCGATCCTCACGGCACGCGACGCGAAGACGGGCGAAGCCCATTACGGCCCGGTGCGTCTCGACGGGATCTACGAGATCTACTCATCGCCCGTCGGCGTCAGTGGAAACGTGATCATCCTCGGCCGCGACGGCAACGCGCTCGTGCTCGAGAACGGGCCGGAGCTCAAGATCGTCAGGACGAACACGCTCGATGACGGCTTCGACGCGTCGCCCGCCTTCGTCGACGACGAAATGTATCTAAGAGGCTATCGCTACCTTTATCGAATCTCGGAGTGAGCCCGGTCGAGACGATGCGTTTTTCTTGCGTCGTGCAGGACCGGACGCAGCGTCACACGCTCGAAAGGTAGACATGGACCCCATCGCGCATACTTTCGTCGGGGCCGCGCTCGCACAAACAGGCTTGCGAGAGCGTTCGAGCTACGCGACCGCCGTCCTCGTGATCGGGGCGAACCTGCCGGACATCGACGGCGTCGCGATGCTCCTCGGAGGGGATCGAGCACTCCTGTTGCGGCGCGGTTGGACCCACGGGATCCCGGCGCTTGCCATCCTTCCACTCCTCTTGACGGTGGGCGTCCTGTGCTGGAATCGATTCTTCCGCCGGACGGAGCCGCCGATCTCGATCGCTGCGCTTCTGGGCATGTCGTACTTTTCCGTTCTGACCCATCCGACGCTCGACTGGATGAACAACTACGGCATGAGATGGCTCATGCCGCTCGACGGCACCTGGTTCTACGGCGACACGCTCTTCATCGTGGACATCTGGATCTGGACCGCCCTCGGCGGCGTGTTGTTCTTGTTCCACTCCCGGCGACTCGTAAGCGTGGCTCTCTGGCTTACTTTCGTCGTCTTGGCCGCCGCCCTCACGCTACGCGTCGTGCCCGGACTGATGCCGGCGAAAACACTTTGGGCCGGCGCCGTCGTCGTCCTCGTCGTCATGCGGTGGCGGGGTATCGGGGGAGACGCGCCGAGCGCGCGCATGCTCTCACGAGTCGCTCTCGCGTCCGTCTGCGTCTACATCGCTGTCTTGCACGCTTCGACCCGGTATGCGCGAATGCGGGTCGCGGACGAAATGTCGACGAGAGACGTCGTGGTCGAGACGGTCATGATCGGCCCGATGCCCATCACCCCGTTCACCCGCGACGTGCTCGTCCAGTCACCCGACGGCTACCGCTACGGACAACTGAACCTGTGGCCGCGATGGCGGCTCACGATAGCCGAGTCCGTCCTTCCGAGACTCGCGAACTCCCCCATCGTTCGCCGAGCGACCGCCTCTCCGGACGCGGCCGGCTTCATGAACTGGGCCCGCTTCCCGTTCGCCGAGGTCGAGCGCTCTGGCGACGGCTTCGTCGTGTATCTACTCGATGCGCGCTACACGCGCGCGCGTTCGACGGGTTTCGGCACCGCGCGGGTGTTCGTCGACGACGACGTCGACGCCTCGCCGTAAGGACTAGCTGCGCCCGAAAAAGCGGCGCCAGGCGAGCGCGAGTCCGGTCCAAACGAGGACGGCGGCTCCGGCCGTCGCCACGCCGGCGATGGTCTGGCCGACGACGCCGTAGACCTCACCCGTATGCGCGAAGCGGAACCACGAACGCAGTCGTCGCCCGACGCTGTAGTCGGCCGACGTCTTGCGTGAGACCACGTCACAGGTGACGGAGTCGAGCATGAGGTCGACGCGTTTGTGCGGCTGACGCCCGGGACTCGTATCGAGCGCAATCGCGACCGGCTCCCATTTCGACTCGCCAAGCTGCACGGTCATCGTCCGCCAACCGGGGACCTCGGACGCCGCGTGGCCCATGATCTCCTCGAGGCTCACGGGCTGTCCGACGCCGCGGCGCGGAGTCGGCCGCTCCTCGGCCAACGCTTTTGGGGCGCTCCCCGGAAGCTCACTTCCGGTCAGGGTGTACAGCAAGTTCCGCGCTGTCGGATAGGAGATCACGATTCCCCCGGCAACGATGACCACGAGCGGCACACACGTCCAGAAACCGATGACATTGTGCCAGTTATAGTCACGGGCTTTACCGGTGAGGGCCCCATCGAACCACGTTACTCTCCGCAACGCGGCGGGAGTCCACGAGCGCGGCCACCAAAGAAAGAAGCCGCTCAACACGAGAAACAGAAAACCTGCATTCGCGGCGCCCGTCACGGCTTTTCCGATCGCACGATTGTCACCCGTCATCGCGAACCAGCGATGCCAGTACATGACCTCGCGCAGAAAGTGTCTCGTCGCGCCGGAACCGTCACCCAGGACGTCTCCGCTATACCGGTCGACGTACATGCGCTCGCGGCCCAACCTCACCGACAGCGGCTCGAGAGCATCAGCCGCGAGGGTGAACGAGGTCACGGTCCCCTCGGGCCGGGCTTTTTCAACCTCCTCCAACAGCGACTCGATGGCGAGCGGCGAGCTTCCCGGGGACGGCGCCGCCCGGTAATCCCCCATCGCCCACTTGTTGAGCTGCATCTCGTAGGTGAGGATCACCCCGGTGACCGACATCATGAGAATGACGGCGGAGGCCACGATGCCCGTGATCAGGTGGGCCCAGAAAACAACTCTACGAAGCGTCTGTGGCATGGGACATGACGGTTATGAAACTCGATTTCATGTTCATCATGCCCATCTTAGGCTGCGAGGCTGATTCCGTCAACCGAGAACTTGCCGGCCTACGAACAAAAAAAAGGGTGAGCCCGTCCGGACTCACCCTCGCGATCTGAAAGCGCGCGACGTGCTATTTCGCGGATAGTGGTAGAGCGAGGACGTGGGTGCCCCACGTCATCTCGAGCCCACTCGCGCCTACCTCTATCGTGAACTCTTCGACGCTCGAGCCGGCCTGGGACCACTCGAGCGGAACTTCCACGGCGTCCTGGCCCGCGTCATGCTCCGTGCCCCACTGGCCCGTTTGTTTGTTGAAGATGAGGTGCCAGGTCTTGTCATCCACGCGCTTGGTGAACAGGCTGTAGCTGCCCGCCGGTATCGTCTTGCCACCGGAAGACAACTCCCCGGCGCTCGTGAACGTCGTCGACGTATCTGCGCCCGTGCGCCAGATCGTTCCGTGCGGCGCCATGCCAAGCATGTCCCGGCCTTTGAGGCTCGGGCGGCCATATTCGACGGAGACGGACTGGCCGCCGATGGATGCCTCTGACTTCGCGCGCGGAACCTGAGCTTCGGCGACCGACGCGGCGACGAGAGCGGCGGCAGCGATGGATAGTGTGATTTTCGACAACGTGAATCCTCCTCGGGGATGGGTGATTTTCGATGGTCGATGCTAGCCCGACCCACCCCCGCGCGCAAAGACGCACTCTTCGCGGCAAATCGAGGACATCGTTGAAATCTAGCCCGCGATGCACGACCATTTGCCACGATGAAAATGACGAAAGCTTTTCGCGCTGCTCTCACCCTATCGATGTCATCGGCACTATTCGCTCACGCCGAGACCCATCGATTCACACCGACGACCTACTACACCACGTTCTCCGCCGCGCACGCGCCGGCGTTGCGCATTCAGCCGGGTGACCACGTCATCACGAGCACCGTCGATGCGGCCGGCTACGACCAGGATTCCAAGATGGTGACCGCCCCCGGAAACCCGCAGACGGGCCCTTTCTACATCGAGGGCGCGGAGCCCGGAGACACGCTCGTCGTGACGCTCCATCGCATCGAGCCGAGCCGCCGCTTCGGCTTCTCGCTCGATATCCTCGCCGCCTACACCGTCGATCCGGGGTTTCTGAGATCCGAGGCCGCTGAGCAAGGAACGAACATCGTGTTGTGGGAGATCGACAAGAATGCCGGTGTCGCTCGTGTGTCGTCGGACGCCGACGCCGTCCGGCAATTCGAGCAAGAAGGCATTGAAAGCGGGTTCATGCGCCGGTTCGGATACCGGGTCGCAACCGAGTCCGTCGAGGTGCCTCTCGTCCCCATGATCGGATGTCTGGGAACCGCCCCCGCCGGCGGAGAGGCGATCCGCTCGGGCGTTCCCGCACGGCACGGCGGCAACATGGACTATTCCGGAACCGTGGCGGGCACCAAGGTGATGTTACCGGTCTCGGAGCCGGGAGCGCTGTTCTTCCTGGGCGACGGACACGCCAAGCAAGGCCACGGGGAGCTCGTCGGTACCGGGGTCGAGGTTTCGATGGACGTCGAGTTCTCCGTCGATCTCGTAAAGGGAAGCGCCATCGGCTGGCCGCGGATGGAGAACGACGAGTTCCTGATGGTGCTCGGAAGCGCACGCCCCCTGCTGCAGGCACTCCAGCATGCGACGACCGAGCTTCAAGGATGGTTGATGTCCGACTTCGGCTTCACGGAACGCGCGGCGTCGCTCCTCATGGGCCAGGCGCTCGAGTACGAGATCGCGAACGTCGTCGATCCGAACTTCACGATCGTGGCGAAGATCCGCAAATCACTCCTCCCGCCTCGCTAGTGGATCGGCGCGTCGATATAATGCCGCGCCATGCCGACCCTCGACGACGACGCGGAGACACTCGCTCTCGTCGAGCGCATCTTCACGGACAAGGTTCCATTCAACAAGGTACTGGGCGTCGCGATCGAGCACCTCTCGTTCGACGAAGTGCGCATCCGCTTCGACTACAGGGCGGAGCTCGTCGGGAACTATGTACGGGGAAGCCTCCACGGCGGCGTCGTCTCCGCCACGTTGGACTTGACCGGCGGGCTCATGGCCTTTCTCAGCGTCCTCAAGACCATGAAAGGCCGGAGCGCTGAAGAGAAATCCGAGCGGCTCGCCAATGTCGGCACCATCGACCTTCGCATCGACTACCTCAGACCCGGCATCGGCGAGTACTTCGTCGCTTCGGGCACGATCTTGCGCGCCGGCAACAAGGTCGCGGTGGCCCGCATGGAGCTACACAACGACGAGGACAAGCACATCGCGGTGGGCACGGGCGCCTACCTGGTCGGCTAGACCGGTTCCGTCCGCTGTCGGGGCCCGACGGGACTAAAGTTGTCACTTGGTGGCGCCGATCGTAAGCTAGAAAACGGGGCCAATGCTTATCCAACAGCGAGTTTCTCTGCTGCTATCGCTGATCGTGGTGATGTTCGCCGCTCTGAGCTATCCAGTGCTCGACGCGCTCATGGCGCCCGCGTTCGAGGATCTCGAGCAACAGGCGATGCGCTCGAACGTCGAAAGGGCACGACAAGCTCTCGCGACCGACCTCGACCGCCTCTCCGCCGCTACCGGCGACTGGGCGCCCTGGAATCTCACCTATGCATTCGTCCAAGGACACAACGAGCAATTCCCCGAGAACAACCTCGACGCCGCGACACTATCGAACCTCGACTTGAACCTCGCGCTGTTCTACGACGCGTCACAGGAGCTCCGTTGGGGCATGTTTCTCGACGGGGAATCCGGAGCCGCCCGTCCGCTCGAGAGCTTGACGTTCTCCGAGACGTCGTGGCCGATGCTCTTCGAGCACCACTCGACGCGTTCACAAGTCAACGGAGCCATCGCGACGAATCACGGCACGATGCTCGTCTCCTCACGTCCGGTCGTTCGGGGCAACTATCAAGGTAGCGCCGCCGGCACCGTCATCTTCGGACAGTTCCTGGACCAGGCCCGGATCAGTGCCTATCGCGCCCGGTTCGGAATGGCTCTCGACTTGTGGCCGATCGACGGAGCCCGAAGCGATCGCCGCGAGCTCGCGCAGTCCGTACTGGCCGCACCGCAGATGCGTGTGAGCCACGCGACGGACAAGGAAAGACGCGACTACGGCATCGTCTCGGACGTCGCCGGCGCACCGCTGCTCGTGATGGAGCTACGAGCACCGCGCGATATCACCGCACTGGGTGGGCAAACGCAACGCGCCACTTTCACCGCGCTCGCGGTTCTCGCAGGCGTCGTCGCGGCGGCGAGCTGGCTCCTGCTGCGATTTCTGGTGATAAGCCCGCTCACGAAACTCACACAGCACGTCGAGGGCTTGCACGAGAGTGGAGATTTCAGTCGACGACTCGATATGAGACGCGCGGACGAGCTCGGGATCCTCGCTTCGAAGTTCGACCTTCTCGTCGGCGAGCTCCAGACCGTCCGCAAAGAGCTTATCGAGACGTCGTTCAAGGCCGGGATGGCCGAGACGGCGAGCGGGGTACTCCACAACATCAGAAACGCGATGACCCCTCTCGTGAATCGGCTCGCGAGCGCGGTCTCCGCCCTGAAGACGGCACGCCCCCCTCACCTCGACAAAGCCATCTTGGGACTGAGCGACCGGACCACCGAGCCGGCGCGCGTGGAGAAGCTGACGGAGTACGCATTGCTCGCTACCGAGCAGCTCCACGAGCGGCTAGAGAACGTCGGCTCAGACCTCGACGTCGCGTCGAAGCAAGCGCGCCAAGTCGAGAGCATCCTCATCGGCCAAGAGACGGTCGCGCTCGCGAGCCCGGTCCTCGACAGCTTCGAGCTCGACCGAGCGGTCGAGGAAGCGGCGAGTGTTCTTCCGGAGCCGGGCGAAGAGGCCGTCTCGGTTCACTTCGACGAAACGCTGTCGGAGCGCTTGGTGCGAGCGCACCGCATCGGTCTCGTGCAGATCTTGAGCAATCTCATTTTGAATGCCTACGAATCCATCGAACGGGGCGCGACACCGACCGGCGAGATCCACGTCGGCAGCAAGGCTTCGGACGACCGCGAGTTCGTCCGGGTCACCGTCAAAGACAACGGCGCCGGGATCGCCCCCGACGCTTTGGAGCGGATCTTCGAGTTCGGTTTCACGTCGAAGAACGGGGCTCGCGGCGGGATGGGATTGCACTGGTGCGCGAACGCGATCGCGCAGGTCGGAGGCAAGATATCGGCCGAGAGCGACGGCGTCGGCAAGGGTGCCGTCTTCCACCTCGATATCCCCGGCGCGTAAGGAGAGTAACGATTACTCAGCACGTTCGACTGCTTATCGCCGACGATGACGACCTCGTCGTCGAGACGTATCGCGACGCATTCGAGGTCGTCCCTCTGGCGGAGTCCGCGCGCCGGCTGCAGTCGCTGGAGTCGGAGCTGTTTGGAACGACACCCAGCCAGGAAGCCCGGGTCGAATTGGATGTCACGACCTTCGACGTCACGACGTGCGCCCAAGGCGAGGACGCGGTGGAGCTCGCGACACGAGCGGCCAGCGCAGGCACCCCCTTCCAGGCGATCGTGCTCGACGTCCGCATGCCGCCGGGCATCAGCGGAGTCGAAGCAGGGCGTCGCATCCGCAAGTTGGATCCGCAAGTGCCCATCCTCATCGTGTCCGGCTACTCGGATGTCCCGGTCAGAGAGATCCGGGAGCAAATACCGCCTGAGGAAAAGCTGCTTTGTTTCCGAAAGCCGCTCAGACTCACGACCTTGGCGACGACCATCGCCAAGATCCTCGCTCGTTGAGCGACTAACGGGTCGTCAATTCTCCTTCGTACGGAGAGGTGCCGTGAGGCTCGAACGAGGAACCTGCGCCAGACGAACGCCTGGGAGGCGTGGGCAAGTGTCGGTCAGGAGCGATTTTTTTGTCGAGTCCCGAAACCGTACCGGGCCGACGGCGGAAGAGGCGCGGGCTAGGCGGTCTTCGCCGCTTCCTCGCGCCGTTGCTGCTCGCGATAGATAGCGCACCAGTCTTTGTGCTCTTCGACCGGCATGCCGCATTCCACGCAAACGTGGATCCGTTTCCCCGGCTCGTAGGTGTCTTTCCGCCCCAGTAGCTTTTTTAGAAAACTCAATCATCCTCCCCGTTTTCGTGGCTCTCTCCTTAGACGAGATTACCTCGACTTTCGTTCCCACAAAAATTCGCCTTGACAGCGGCCGAGCGCGGAGCGATATTACCTGTAGAATATCTAGGGGGAGCCCAATGGAACGTCTGGTCGCCGATATCCGATTCGCTATCCGCAGCTTGGTCAAGAGCCCAGGGTTCGCGGCCGCGACCATCCTGACGCTGACGCTCGGGATAGGAGCCAATACCGCGATTTTCAGTCTGATCAATGGCGTGCTGCTAAAGCCCTTGCCTTATCGCGACGGTAGCAGCCTCGTACTCCTCAAACAGAGTGCGCCGCGCGCGGACATCGACAACCTCGCGTTCTCGATCCAGGAAGTCTACGACTACCGCGACCAAAACCAGACCCTCTCGGGACTCGTCGAGCACCACTCCATGCAGTTCACGTTACTCGGCCGCGAAGAGCCCGAGCGGGTCTCCACCGGCGTCGTTTCCGCCGAGTTCTTCGACGTGTTGGGAGTCTCGCCCGCGCTCGGCCGTACCTTTCGGCCGGAGGACGACGATCTCGGCTCTGAGGCCGTCCTCATACTCAGCCACGGCTACTGGCAACGGAGCTTCGGCGGCGACCGCGAGATCGTGGGCCGTACATTCGAGATGAACGACAAGCCCCACACCGTCGTGGGTGTTCTGCCACCGATCCCGCAGTTCCCCAACGACCACGATGTCTACATGCCGACCCAGGCATGCCCTTTCCGAGCCGCCGGCGAGCAACGCATGGCCGAGAACCGTAGCGCGTTCCGCGCGATCACGGCGTTCGGCCGGCTGCACGCGGGCACGAGCCTCGACCAGGCCCAGGTCGACTTCTCTTCGATCGCGTCGCGTTTCGAGAGGGACTACCCGGACACCTATCCGAGCGAGGCGGGGCTCGAGCTGTCCATAGGCGCGCTCCAAGAAGAGCTCACCGCGGGCGCGAAACCGACATTGCTCATTCTCCTCGCGACGTCAGCGCTCGTCTTGCTGATCGCTTGTGCGAACGTCGTAAATTTATCCGTCGCCCGATTCATGCGCCGGGATCGAGAAATGGCCGTCCGCGCGGCATTGGGAGCGGGACGGGGTCGCCTCATCCAGCAGGCCCTCGTCGAGAGCACGCTCCTGTCGCTCGTCGGCGGCGGGTTGGGCCTCGTGCTCGCGTATCAAGGGCTCGGCTTGCTGACGGCCTTTACGGCTCGATTCACTCCTCGCGCGGTCGGTATCGAGATCGACAGCTGGGTCCTGCTCTTCACGTTCGGTATCGCCATCGTCACCGCTGTGATCGTTGCCGTCGCGCCCGCAATCACTTCGGGGACACAGCTTGCCACTGCGCTACGCGACGGCGGCCACACGACCGCGCACCGTGGACGCTTGCGGCTGAGGGGGCTTCTGATCGCAGGCCAGGTCGCGATGGCCGTTGTTCTTCTCGTCTGCGCCGGACTCATGATGAAAAGCCTCTTCAAGCTGCAGCAAGTTCAGCCGGGTTTCCGTAGCGAGAGCGTGCTGATGGCAAGGCTGTCTCGCAATTGGAGTCGCTATCAGAATCCGGAAGACGCCCGAAGGTTCTTCGCGGACCTCGTACCGCGGCTGCAGGAGATCCCTGGTGTCTCGGCCGCCGGCGTCGGAAGCGGAAGACCGCTCACGGGACAGCCGCCGGCGACGAACGGTTTTCGCATCGAGAACATCCCGATCGAGGAGGGCGAGCTCGCGCCACAAGTCGCCACTCGCGTCGCGAGTCCGGATTTCTTCACCGCGATGGGAATACCGCTCCTCAAAGGAAGAACCTTCACGGAGCGAGATCACACCGAATCATCGCCCGTCGGGGTCGTCAATCGCTCACTCGCGGAGCAGTTCTGGCGCAACAGCGAACCACTGGGACAGCGCGTCGCCATCGGCAACGGTGATACGTGGATCACGATCGTCGGCATCGTGGGAGACGTACAACGTCAATCTCTCGACGCCGAGCCGGTCGGCGCGATCTATCTTCCGCAAGCTCAGTCCTTTTGGGCCAGCACCGTGGCCGTCCGGACGCCGTACGACCCCGCATCCACCGCTCGTGAGGTGAAGCAAGCGGTGCACTCGATCGACCCGCAACAGACCGTCGATCTCTTCGAGACCGGAGAGCAGATCCGGGAGCAGTCGATGGCCTCACCTCGGCTTACCGCCGTCTTGCTCGGCTCCTTCGCGGGGCTGGCGCTCGTCATCGCGGCCACCGGTATCAGCGGTGTCATCGCTTACTCCGTCAGTCAGAGAACTCAGGAGATCGGGATCCGCATGGCGCTCGGTGCGCGGAAGGGGCAAGTTCTAGCGATGGTGCTCCGCCAAGGCCTCGTCATCGTCTCTATGGGCCTTGCTGTCGGCGTCGTGACCGCGCTCTTCTTCAGCCGCATGATGACGGAGCTTCTCTTCGATACGAGCCACCGCGACGTAGTGACGTTCGCGGGCGTCGTCACGGTCCTCGCCGCCTCGGCGCTCGCGGCGAGCTTCGTGCCGGCACGCCGGGCAGCCGCCGTGAATCCTACGGTCGCGCTTCGCTCGGAATGAACCTGCGCTAGTCGGTTCCCGTATAGAGATCCGACTACCGGAGGTCTGCATGTTCATCGACGCTTACCGCGACGCCGTCTACGCCGTCCGCACCCTCGTCAAGAACCCGGGCTTTACCGCGATCGCCATTTTGACGCTGGCACTCGGGATCGGCGCCAATACGACGGTCTATAGCGTCGTCGATGCCCTCATCAACTTCCCGATCCCCGGCGACGACCCGGAGCGCATCGTTTTCGCGTTTAGTGAGAACCCGACGCGAAATATCACCCAGAATGGGGCGTCGATGGACGACTTCCTCGACTGGAAGCGCGAGAGTCAATCCTTCGCCCACTTCGTCGGCGGCACAGGCGCGCAGTACAACCTCGTGGACGGAGGTGAGCCCGAGCGGATCCAGGCCTTTCGCGTGAGCGCCGGCTTCTTTCCGATGTGGGGAAGACCGTTGACGATGGGCCGGACGTTTCGCGATGAGGAGAACGTCGCCGGCAACGAGCGCGTCGCGATTCTCAGCTACCCCTACTGGCAACAACGATTCGGAGGCGCTTCGGACGTCGTCGGGCAAGAGATCTCTCTCGACGCCGAGACCTTCACCGTCATCGGGGTCACGGCCGAGGGCTTCTTCTTTCCTCAACGGAACACCGCTCTGTGGACACCTCTCGTACACGCTCCGGGAATGTCGCAACGAGACGAGCGCGGCATCTTGGTCATGGGCCGGCTTCGCGAGAACGTCTCCGTGGAAGATGCCGATGCGGAGATCGCGACACTCGCCGCCCGGCTCGAGCGCGAATTCCCGGAGACCAATGAGAGCTGGACGACTCTCGTCATGACCCTTCGAGAGAACCTGTCGAGCGGGTCGACGCTGGCGCTCACGTTGCTTTACGGATCCATCACGCTCGTACTGCTCATTGCCTGCGCCAACGTGTCCAGTCTTCTGATCGCTCGAGCGAGCGCCAGAGAGAAAGAAATCGCGTTGAGAACGTCACTCGGAGCCGGTCGCACGCGCCTCGTGCGTCAATTGCTCATCGAGAGCTTCATTCTCGCCGGCGCCGGCGGTACGGCCGGCGTGATCATCGGTACGTGGGGGATCGACGCGCTCAAACGCTTGCTCGCCCCGGATCCCAATATCGGTTTCATCACCGAGTTCATGGGGCTGCACGGCACCGTGCTCATGCACACGTTGGCGATATCCCTCGGGGCCGCGCTCGTTTTCGGCCTCGTCCCGGCGCTCGTCGCCACGAGAGGCGATTTGCAGTCGACGTTGAAGGAAGGCGGGAAGAGCTCGGCCGGCGGCGGACGCAACAAGCTTCGAGGGACGCTCGTCGTGGCCGAGGTCGCGATGGCGCTGACGCTACTGGGGACCTCCGGAGCGCTCATGCGCGCCTTTGCTCACATCTATGAAGCCGATCCCGGATTCGAGCCGGACGGGCTTCTGACGCTCCAGCTCGCGCTTCCCGAGGCGGAGTACGCGGAGCCGGCTTCCGTCGCCGCGTTCTATCGAGAGGCGCTCGACAACCTCGCGGCCGTCCCGGGCGTCGATGCGGCGGCAACCACGACGACCCTCCCCTTGACTCTGTTTCCGGGTGCCACCGGCTCGGCCATTGCTATCGAGGGCATGGTGGTCGAAGACCCGAGTAACGCTTTCCGAGCGATCGATCTCGTGGTCAGCCCCGGCTACTTCGAAGCGATGCAAGTGCCGATCCTACAGGGACGCGCACTCCTCACGAGCGACATCGAGGGCGCTCGCAATGTAGCCGTTGTGAGCCGAGACACCGCCGAGCGTTTCTGGCCCGACGACGTCGCGATCGGAAAAAGGTTTCGGCTCGGCGTGGAAGAGGCCGCGCCGTGGATCGCCGTCGTGGGTGTATCCGGCGACGTCCAAACGCACTCCCACTCCATCCGGAGCACAACAGGCGCATCGCCCCACGTGTTCCTGCCGCTGTCCCAACACGCACGCAGAGACACCGCCGTCGTGCTGCGGACCTCGGGCGACCCCACCCGCTTCTCAGGTGCCGCGCGTGATGCCGTACACGCGATCGACCCGAAGCTTCCGGTCTCGGACATCCGCACGATGGACGCCGTCGTGGCTCAAATCGACACCCAGAACACGTTCTTCCTGGCGGTGCTGAGCGGCTTGTCGTTCATCGCGCTCGTGCTCGCGGGTGTCGGGATCTACGGCATCATCTCCTTTTCCGTGAATCAGCGGGCTCGCGAGATCGGCATCCGCATGGCTCTTGGAGCGAGACCCTCCGAAATCCTGATGCTCGTGATCCGTCAAGGCGCCTTTCTCACCGTGCTCGGTCTCGCCATCGGGATTACCGGGGCGGTTGTGTTCGTGCGTTTCATGGGCGCGGAGCTCGAAGGGATCGCCGTCTCGAACGCGTCGGGTGCTCTCACATTCGTCAGCGTGTCGCTCGTGCTCCTTTTCGTTGCGCAGCTCGCAAGCTTTCTTCCCGCGAGACGCGCGGTGAAGGTCGACCCACTCACCACGCTTCGCTACGAATAGCTATCTTCGCGGTCGAGCAGCCGCCCCAGCTGATATGATCACGAGAGACGAGCTCCTCTTGTCCCCCCGACCGACCCTCCAATGCGTTTGCGTCCCGTCTTCTCGCTTCGTTCTGCGCTAATCGGGCTGTCGGCCACACTCGGTCTCGGGGCGGCACAATCCGACCGCGCTCGGCCGGAGATACGCGCCATCCGTCTTGCCGACGACGACGACGTCCGGCTCGACGGCAGGCTCGATGAAAGCTTCTGGCAGCTCGTCAGCGCGCCGGCCACGAACTTCCTACAGCAGGAGCCCGTCGAGGGAGCGGCCGCGACCGAGAGCACGGAAGTGCGGATCGTCTACGACGAGAACAACCTTTATCTCGGAGTCCGGCTGATCGACAGCGAGCCCGGCGGCATCATCGGAAATCAGAAACAGCGAGACGGCTCACTGCGCGGCGACGACCGGTTCATGTTCATTCTCGATACGTTTCTCGATGGACGCTCCGCCTACTTCTTCGAGACCAATCCCGCCGGCCTCATGGGCGATGGATTGCTCCAGGTCGGCAGCGGGCGCGGATTGAACAAGTCCTGGGACGGTATCTGGGAGGCACGGGCGGCTCGTGACGATGACGGCTGGAGCGTTGAGATCGAGATACCGTTTCGAACGCTCAACTTCGACCCGGGAAAAGACAGCTGGGGCATCGACTTCCAGCGGACGATCCGGCGAAAACAAGAAGAGACGTTGTGGAGCGGCTTTCGTATCAATGAGGGCTTGTTCCTCCCCGTCAATGCCGGGCGACTCGTAGGGCTCGAGGGGATGACGCAAGGTTTGGGCCTCGAAGTCACTCCCTACGGGCTCGCGTCCCATCGTAAGGACGAGGAAGGCAGCGAGACGCCGGCCGATGCCGGCTTCGACTTGAACTACAGCGTCACACCGGGACTCCGTGCGGCCGTGACCGTGAACACCGATTTTGCCGAAGTAGAGGTCGATCAACGCCGCGTGAACTTGACGCGCTTCCCGCTATTTTTTCCCGAGCGTCGCGACTTCTTCCTCGAAGGCTCGAACGTCTATCGGTTCGCGGGCGCGAACGGGGCGTTCCCGTATTTCAGCCGCCGCATCGGGCTCGTCGGCGGCTCGCCGATCCCGATCGTTTTCGGCGCTAGGTTGAACGGCCGCTCGGGCCGGTTCGACATCGGCCTCCTACAAGTCCGCACCGCGGAAGACGAAGACAACCCTGTCGAGGATTTCACCGTGGCGCGGGTGAAGCGGAACTTCTTCGCGCAATCGAGCTTCGGCGTCATCTACACCCGGCGCGCGACCGGCGCAATCGATCAAGAGCCGTCTCCGGAGGTGCGCCAGACCCTGGGCGTCGACCTCGACCTCCTCACCGCCAACTTTCTCGGTGATAAGAATCTGCAGTTCGAAGCATTCGCGGTGGTCCACACTGATCCGTTCCAACCGGCCGAGGCGGATTTGAACGATCGATCGGTGCGCGGCGTGCGCATCAACTTTCCCAACGATCGTTGGCGGGGGCACGCATCCTACCGCCAGTTCGGCGCGAACTACGACCCTGCGGTCGGGTTCAACGCGCGCAATGGGTTCCGACGCTTTCAGCCCTCCTTCGCGTTCTCACCCCGACCCGCCGATAGCGAGTGGGTGCGGCAGTTCGAATGGGAGGTCTATTTCGAACACCTCACGGACCTCGACAACAAGCTGCTCACGAGGGTCACCCGAGCGGATCTGGTCAATATCCGATTCAACAGTGGGGACGAAGCGAGCGTGCGGTTCCAGAACCGGTTCGAGTTTCTCGACGAGCCCTTCGAGATCGAAGACGGGATCATCATTCCCGCGGGCGACCACGAGTTCAACGACGTGACAGTGGAGTTCGAGGCCGCGTCACAGCGCCGGGTCGCGGGCGAGGTCGCGATGACCCGCGGCGGATTCTGGTCCGGTACCCGCACCGGCTGGGAGACCGAGCTTGTGGTGAGGCCCATCCCCGGCGTGCTCATCGGAACCGAATGGGAGCGAGACGATGTATCCCTCCCCGAGGGCGACTTCGTGGCGACAGTCTTTCGCCAACGCGGCGAATGGCAATTGAGCCCGTGGATCTCTACGACCGCCGTCGTGCAGTACGACAACGTATCGAAAATCACCGGTCTCTACGCGCGGTTCCACTGGATTCTCAAACCCGGCAGCGATCTCTTCGTCGTCTACAGCCACAACTGGCAAACGCTCGAGGCGCGTACGTTCACGCTCGAACGGTCCGCGACGACGAAGATCAACTACACCCATCGCTTCTGATGGGGCCGTTGTCCACAGCGGAGAAGCGGAGTAGGGTGCGGCGATGAGCTACCCCCACGTCTTCCGCGCGAACCAGCAAATCGCGACCGAGCTCAAAAAGCAGATCGTGCCTCGAGTCGCAGAGCTCCGCGAGCCCGAGGTGCGCACGATCTTAGGACTCAACACGAAACACTTTCTCGACTTCTGCAATGAGCACGGGGCCCGCATCGAAGAGCTGTCTACCGGTGACGACGCGATCGGCGTGACGCTCGACAAGCTCCGTTTCAGCCCGCTCGTGGGCGCGCACGACACGAGCCGGGTCCTCTCCCAAGGCGGCGCGCCCCTCGACCCCGAGGGAGCGGCGTCCGACGATCCGACGCCCGTCACTCTCTACAACCGTGAAGGGACGTTCGTGATACGCATGGACGACGGTGTGTTCGTTCTCCACGTCGCCTCGTTTCGCTTTCTCTCACCGACGAACAGCAACACCCTCTTCGTTTTCTGTGACGCTTCCTTCTGGCCGAAGCTCGAGGCGGCGCTGTCGGCATTCGCGGCCGAGCGTCTCGAGGCCGAGAGAGACAGTGGCGGGATCCGGGTCTGGGGCGGAAGCGAGATCCGCCCCCAGTCCCAACCTTCGTGGGACGACATATTCCTCCCCGAACCGTTGAAGCAAGAAATCCGCATGCAGGTCGAGACGTTTCTCGATAGCGAGTCCTTGTACCGTCGCATGAGAATCCCCTACCGACGCGGCTTTCTGTTTTTCGGGCCACCCGGCAACGGCAAGACGATGATCATCAAAGTGCTCGCCGCTACGTACAAGAAGCTCAAACCGGTCATGGTACCGCTCACGAAAACGGTCAGTGAACGAGAGCTCGGCGCGGCGATCCGCGAGACCGAACGACTCGCGCCGAGCCTTTTGATCCTGGAGGACATCGACCTGCTCTTCGGCGGCGCCAGTGCACTGGCCTATAGCGAGTTCCTGAACCTCGTCGACGGCGTCTCCGAGCTGTCGCGAGGCATTCTCATCATCGCGACGACGAACCACCCGGACAAACTGGGCGCCGCCTTGACGGAGCGGCCGGGACGACTCGACCGACTTTGGAAGCTTTCGAAGCCGACGTCTCAGATCCGCGCCAGCTATTTGAAACACCTCACCGCGAGCGCCGACCAAGGCCTCGAGGAGGCGGACGACGTGGTCGACGAGCTAGCTCAACGGACCGAGGGTTTCTCCATGGCCTATTTGAGAGAGCTCGTCACTCTCGGCTCATTTCACGCGATCGACGCGCACGAAACCCTCGCGAAGAAACATCTCACCGCGGCGTTCGATGTCTTGAACGAGCAGCGACTCGTCGCCGAGCGTTCGTTTGCCGAAGAGAAAGCGACCGGGTTCGGTTTCCGCGGAAACGACTAGCAGGAAATAGGGGGACACAATACCTATTGCTGCTGAAAAAGCTGTGGAAATAGGGGGACATAATCCTATTACGCGGTTTTTTGAGCGTGGTTTGCGGCAAAAACAGGAGTAATAGGTATTGTGTCCCCCCATTTCGCCACGTTTTTCAGCCGTGAATAGGTTTATGTCCCCTATTTCCTTACTAGCGGGAAAAGAGCCGTCGGAGCAGCTCGTTATCGCCCGGCAGAAACGTGTCGGTCGGATCGATCTTCGAGCGAAGCTCGAGAAATTCGGCCCACGTCGCCCCGTAGATGTCCTCCATGTCGTCGAAGCCTGCGCTCGTTTTCTTACCGAGGTGAGGCCGTCCGCGATATTCCCGACGCATGTGCTCCTCGAAGAGGTGGTGGATATGCGCGACGCGCCGGCGACTATATTGGCCAAGCGGTGTGGCAAGCTCGAGGTAGCACGTTGCGCCGCCCGTTCCCGGCCCAAGCATACCCTCCGAGGAATCAGGGGTGAAACGAACCTCGATAATGGTTCGATACTCCTCGTCCTTCAGGAGCGCCTGGCTATCCGCGAGCGCCTCGCGAAAGACGTCGTAGTCTATGGGCGCTCCGCCGCGAGAAAGCGGTAGCCCGATCTCGATCTCATCGTGCTGGAAGAAGAGCTTGCGGGCAAAGGCCTTGTTCGCAGGCAGCACCAAGGGCCGTCGTGCGTTGAATATCGCGAGCAGCTCATCGTCGTCCGGCCGCTTCGGAGCTCCGGGCACGGCCGCTTGTCGACGGCAGAGTCCCAGTAGAGTATCCGGAGAGAGCGCCGAGCCTACATGGTCGAACGCTTCGCGGATGACCTTGACCGTCTCGACACCCTCTTCCACGGCTTTGTCCGTTCGCTTCCACGTATTCATACGCACCGTCGGGGTCGGGCCGGCTCCTCCCGGATAGTAGAAACTGACATGGTCGTAGTCGAAGAGCTCGCCGTGGCTCGCCGGGTCGAGGAGTTTCTCGATGTTGGACTCCACCCATGTTCGCGGGACGAAACGTTGCGACTTCTCGAAGTTGAACGCGGGGTCTAGCTTGACGACGACTTCGACGACCGCGCCGCACAGGCCAATCGCACCGGAAGACGGAAGCGACGTCGTCTCGCGATCGGATCCATCCGCGAAGTGAACCGTGAAGCGCCCGGGAGCGCCTCTCGGGACCGCTTCGTTCTTGACGAACCGAATCGGGCGCCCCGCGCTGTCGAGGGCAACCACCTCGAGTAGCTGCTGTGAGAGAAACCCTGCCGTATGGCCGGTCGAGTGCAGATCCGTCGCGACGAGTCCACCGAGACTCTGCGCGTCGGTCGAGCCGGCCACCGGAAGCGCCATTCCCTCGTCCCACATGGCCGCTCCAAAATCTCGTAGTCGGATGCCCGCAGACGCGCGAACGACCCGCTTCGATTCATCCGCAGAGAGATGGTACTGAGCGAGCGCCTCGGCCTCGGCGACCCGCTTCCATTGCACGCCTCCCTCGAGCCGGTAGCGATCGAGAGTGACGAGAGTTCCGGCAGGCGTCTCGGCGCTGCCCCCCATGGAAGGACTGATATTGAAGGTATGCCCGCCGCCGGCGAAGCGGACCGGACGATGCCGCTCCACGACGTCAGAGGCTTCGGCCCGATCCGCTGGTGACAGATACCTCTCCGGAAAGACTTCGATGTCGCGATTCCAGTTCACCCATCGACCGTCCGCAAACTCGCTCTCATGGTCGGTCTCGCCGCTGCCGAGAAAGAGCAAGAGATTCTTCATGTCACGAAAAAAAGACTTCCGCGCGCGCAGGCCGGCATCGTCCGCGTCGCTCAAAGAAAAGATCGCGTCGTCATCGATGATCTCGCCTAGCTCATGCGCGACGCGCTCGAGCCGGTCGAGGCGGTCCGGGTCGAAGGTGCCATGCTCGTCGTAGAAGTCCTCGTTGTGTCGGATCTCGGTCGCGAGCGCCTGGGCCTTCAACATCCAATCAATCGCTTCCGACCGCCGATAGAAGTGGATCGGCGCGGCATCGAGGATGTCGGCGACGACAGGATCGAGACGGATTGCGTCCATCACGATATGGACCCGACAGAATCTCTCCAGCTCCTCACGCTGAGCATCGTCCCTGAAGTAGTCCGGGTGTTGCGCGACCAGTGCTCGGATGACGTCGGTCTCCGTGACGTCGACCCGCCCGAGATCCTCCGCCAGACGCATGATCTCTTGGATATCGACATCCGCGAGCTTGCCGTTCGTGCGGATGGCGCGGCCTCTCTCGAACATCCCGATATAGTCGCGGATGCTCTTCGCGAGGAGCTTGTTCGTGAGCTTGGTCCCATAGTCGTCAGGAAACGGAAAAGGAGTCGCTTCTTCTGGCATCGGATGTCACCTACGGCACGAAGCCGCTATCTAAAAGGTTCACGAGGAGCCGGCCCGGCTCGTTCAAAGAGACGGACGAGAACCGGCACACTCTCGTTCAGTTCGGAAGATCAACTTGAATCAAGAGAACGGTCTGGACGCGCTTCGTCTCCGTGGTGACGCCGGTAAAGTCTGTCTGCGCGCTCTCGCTCGCGCGTAGCGTTTCCCCCAGGACAACGGTTTCGCCCGGCGCCACCGCGATCGACGACGCCGTAGCGATGTAGCTCAGCTCGCCATTCTCGGCGACACGACCCGCGAACGGACGCAGCTCGAGCAGCACCGTCGGCTTGTCAGCGACCCCGACGATGCGCGCGGCCGCTTCGAAGCCGGTCTCGACGTTCGCGTAGGTGGTCGTCCCCCAATAGGGCTCGAAGAAGACGGGCAACGCGCGACCCGTCGCAATCACGCCGGTGCCGCCCTCCGTGAGACGCAAGCTCGAGCGGGATACGGTGCTCTCGGATCGGGCGCTTCCGCCGAGCGCCGCTATGATACCGCTCGAAGAGCCGGGCAGCGTCCCGAGCCGGACGGGGCCGATTGCGGCTTTCCACGCGACGCGCGCGAAGAACGCTTCGGCGTCCACCACCTCACGAGTCTCCTGGGTCAGGAGGACTTGCCGCAGCGGTCGATCGACCCGCTCGAGCAAACGGATGGCGCTATCGATGCTTGCCTTCGAGCCATTCAGGATCAGAGTCGCGGTGCGCGCGTCGAGCGTGACGAAGCCGTCACCTCCCATGGCGCTCTCCGCGAGCGCCGTAAGCTCCGCCGCGGGCCGATGCTGCGCCTTGTAGATGTGGACCGTCTGCACCGCGCCGAGCCAAACGAAGACCGAGAGCCACAGCAGCCGCATGGTTCCCTACTTCAGATGCCGCTCCATGTAGTCGAACACCATCGTCCAGAGATGGATCACCTCATCCGTCCCCCGAATGCCGTGGGTCTTGTTGGGATAGAACATCAAATCGAACTGCGTGCGGTTCTTGATGAGGCCATCGATGAGCTTGAAGGTGTTCTGCGGGTGCACGTTGTCGTCATGCGAGCCATGAATGATCAGCAAGCGCCCCTTGGCTTCGTCCGCATCCACGACGGAAGAGGTGCGCTCATAGGCCTCGGGATCCTCGTCCGGCGTCCCCATATAGCGCTCCGTATAGATCGAGTCGTAGAGCCGCCAGTCGGTGACCGGAGCGCCGGCGATCCCGATCTTGAACAGATCCGTGTGGGTCATGTGAAAGGTCGTCGTGAACCCTCCGCCGCTCCAACCCCATACCCCCGTATTCCGGCTATCGACGTACGGAAGGCCGGTGAGAAACTCGACCGCGACCTCATGGTCCTGCACGGCGACGGGGCCGATATTGTGGTCCCCCAAAACGGCGAATTTCTTGCCCCAGACCGCGGACGTGCGATCATCGATGTGCGCGACGATGTAGCCTTGCTGGACGAGAAACTGATGGAACAAGAAGCGCGTGCTGCCCCAGGAGTCGCGGATGGTTCCAAAACCGGGCATCCCGTAGACGTAGGCTATGACCGGGTACTTTCTTCCCGGCTCGAGTGTCTTGGGCTTCATGAGGAGCAGGCCGACTTTCGCGCCGTCCGGCGCGTCCAAGAGGGACCACTCCGGCTCGACGAGGTCGAATTGCTCGAGCTGCGCCGGCTCGTGAAACAAGACGCTGCCGTCGGATTCCAGCCGCCGGAAAGTCGTCATCCCGGGCTCCGTCAGGGAGCTGTAGCGGTCGAGGTAGCCACCCGAGGCGACGTTCATGCTGACGGTGTGCGTCCCCCTGCCGTCGGTGAGCCGTTCGAGTCCCGTTCCATCGAAGCGGATTCGAAACAAGTCGTTGCCGATCGGGTTGTCACGGTTCGCCGAGAAGTAGATGAGGTCATGCTCGGTATCGACGGCGTTGATACCGGCGACTTGCCACTCGCCCTCCGTGACTTGACGGATCTGCTCGCCGTCATCGCCGTAGAGGTAGATGTGACGGTAGCCGCTCCGTTCGGACGTCCACACGAATCGATCGTCTGAAACGAAAGGCAGGCCGGCAGGGACATTGATCCAGTGGGGGTCCGTCTCGACGAAGACGGACCGAGATCGGCCGCTATCCGCATCGATGAAGACGAGCTCGAGCTCGTCCTGTCCCCGGTTCAATAGCTGCACCGCGACCGTATCTCCATCCTTCCAGTGGATACGCGGGATGTATTCCGCCGCGCGGTCGATCCAGGCCGTACGGGCATTCTTTACGTCCACGATTCCGGCTCGCACCCGCGGGTTCGGGTCACCGGGTTTCGGGTATCGCTGTAGATCGACGCTTGCCTGGTCGTTGATGAGATCCGTGATCGGGTAGATGGGAACGAGCGTCTCGTCCAGCTCGAGATAGGCGATGTGGGCACTATCGGGCGCCCAGTGGTAGCCCGTCCGCACGCGCAGCTCCTCGGGGTAGACCCAGTCGAGATCTCCGTGAAGGATCAGCTCGGTGCCGCCGAACGTAATCTGTCGTTCGTCTCCTCCCGCGGTGGGCACGACCCAGATGTCGTGCTCGTACACGAACGCGACCATGGACCCGTCCGGGGAGAATTTGGGATCGAGAACGCTCGATTTCGTCGGGGCCAAGTGGGCCGTGTCTTCGGAAGCCAGGTCGTAGAGAATCAAGCGCCCCGAGCTCGACAACAAGAGCGTCTGTCCGTCTGGTGACCAGTGATAGTCGGGGACACCAAATCGGGTCCGGCGCGTGCGCTCTCGCTCGTCCTTCGTCGCTTGACTCGGCGACGGCGCGAGCTCGACGAGCGTCTCCGCCGACACGACGATGGAACGCTCACCGCTCTCCGCATCGAGAACCCACAGGTCACGGCCGTTCTCCGATGACAGGAAGTAGCTGAGGTCTCCGTCGGGAGTGAAGCGAACTTGAGACGGCGACGGGACCGCCCAGTCTCCGCCGAAGATGGTCTCGATCGACAGCGGAGTCTTCTCCGTCTGAGCGAATGCCGAAGCGCTGCATGTGAGCACCGACAACAGCGCGACTACGAGAGTGCGAGTCATGGAACCTCCGAGCTCAAAGTATCATTGATGGGGTTTTGCTCGTTCGTGATCGAGGTTTCTGCCGTGAGCTGCCGCCTCGCCTCACGAAGAACGACGACGGCGGTTCGAATGAACAGCGCAGCGATGCCAACCCCCACGACGATGTCGGGCCAGGGCGAGCCGAGCCAGCGAACGAGGACGGCTGCTGCCAGCACCGCGCCGTTCGCGATCAAATCGTTACGAGAGCACAGCCACGACGAGCGAAGGTTGATGTCGTCGCTCCGGTGACGCCACAGCAAGCCAAAGCAAACGAGATTGGATCCAAGCGCGAGCGCCCCGAAACCGGCCATCGTCGCCGCCGCGGGAACGACAGGGCTCTGTAGCTTGAACAACGCGTCGACCAACACGAGCGAACCGAGCCCGAGCATGATGACGCCTTTGCCCATCGCGGCACGGGCCTGCCATCGCATGCTCTTGTGCAGGACGTAGAGGCTGAAGGCGTAAACGAGCGCATCGCCGGCCATGTCGAGGGAGTCTCCCAGCAAAGCCGAGGAGCCTGCGAGCCAGCCACCGCCGAATTCGACCACGAACATGGCGAGGTTGATGCCGAGAACGGCCTTCAGGACCCGGCCTTGACGGCCTCTCAGGGCGCCCGTGACTTGGCAGCAGGAGTCGATGGCGGAGCCTCAGAACATGCCGAGCTGGAGCTTGGCCGCCTCGGTCATCTTCTCCGGCGTCCACGTCGGCTCCCAAACGACCTCGACTTTGACGGAGCTCACGCCGTCGAGCGCCGCGACCTTTTGCTCCACCTCGGGCGGCAGAGAGCCCGCCGCCGGGCAAGCGGGAGACGTGAGGGTCATGTCGATCGCGACCGCGCCCTCATCGTCGATATCGATCTTGTAGATCAGCCCCAGCTCATAGATGTTCACCGGAATCTCCGGGTCGTAGCAGGTCTCGATCGCCTCGACGATCTTGTCGGTCATGCTCGGCGCTTCCGACGCTACCGGTGTCTCCGACGCATCTGTCGAAGCTTCTGGATCCGTCGCGGGTAGGGCGGGTTCGGTCGTTTGAGATTGTTGTTCGTCCATATCGTTCGCTACTCCGTGGAAATCGCCTCGTCTTTGTCCGCAAGGGCGGCGCGCAGCGTATGCCAAGCGAGCGTCGCGCACTTGACCCGCACCGGGTAGTCACGAACGCCGGCGAAGACCGCGAGCTTTCCGAGCTCGTCGTCCTCGTCTTCCGCCGAGCCCGTCACGACACCGTGGAACGCGCCGAAGAGCGCTTCAGCGTCCTGCTCGCTCTTGCCTTTCAACGCTTCCGTCATCATCGAGGCGGAAGCCGTCGAGATCGCGCAGCCGGCTCCAAGAAACCGGATGTCTTCTATGAGGCCGTCTTTGACCACGAGAGCCAGCGTGAGCCGATCGCCACAAAGCGGATTGTGGCCCTTCGCGTCGTGGGTGGGCTCCTCGAGCTCGCCGAAGTTACGCGGCTTCTTGCTGTGGTCGAGGATAACCTCCTGATAGAGGTCTCGAAGCTCGTTCGCCATCGATGTCATCAGGCAAAGACCTCACGGACGCCGTGCAGTCCTTCCACCAAACGGTCGATATCGGCGCGGGTGTTGTACAGCGCGAGCGACGCTCTCGCTGTCGCGGGAACACCGAATCGGTCCATCACGGGTTGGGCGCAATGGTGCCCGGTGCGGATCGCGATGCCCTGCTGATCGAGGATCGTGCCGATATCGTGAGGATGGATACCGTCCAAGACGAAGGACAAGACGCTCGCTTTGTGGCTCGCTTCGCCTACGATCTTGAGGCCGGGAATACCACGGAGCGCCTCGGTGCCGTAGTCGAGAAGCTCCTCTTCATACGCACCGATACGGTCCATCCCGATTTCGGTCAAGTAGTCGACGGTCGCGCCGAGCCCGACGGAGCCGGCAATATTGGGCGTCCCCGCCTCGAAGCGAAACGGGATGCGGTTATAGGTGGTCTTCTCGAAGCTGACGGAGCTAATCATGTCTCCGCCGCCCTGAAACGGGGGCATGTTCTCGAGAATGGACTCGCGCGCGTAGAGAACCCCGATACCGGAAGGCCCGAACATCTTGTGGGCCGAGATCGTGTAGAAATCGCAATCGAGCGCCTGAACGTCGATCCCGAGATGCGGCGCCGCCTGGGCGCCGTCGAGCAAGACGGGCACCCCTTGCGCGTGGGCGAGCTCGATGACTTTGCTCACCGGGTTTATCGTTCCGAGGGCGTTCGAGACATGGCCGATGGCGACGAGCTTGGTCTTTGGGCTCAGTAGCCTCTCGAAGTCTTCGATCTCCGCTTCGCCACGATCATTGATAGGGACGACGACGAGGCGCGCGCCTTTCTCCTCGCAGAGCATCTGCCACGGCACGATGTTGGAGTGATGCTCCATCGTCGTGATCAGCACTTCGTCGTTCTCACCGACATTCGCTCGCCCGTAGGTCTGGGCAACCAAGTTGATACCCTCGGTCGTGCCGCGAACGAAGACTACCTCGCGTTCCGAGGCCGCCCCGATGAAGCGTTGCACTTTGAGCCGAGACGACTCGTAAGCCTTGGTGGCACGCTGGGAGAGCTCGTGAACGCCACGGTGGATATTGGCGTAGTCGTTCGCGTAAAAATTCGAGATCGCGTCGATGACGTGGCTCGGCTTTTGAGCGCTCGCCGCGTTATCCAAATAAACGAGGGGCTTTCCCTTGACGTCTTGTTGGAGCGCCGGAAATTCGGAGCGGATCCGCTCCACGTCGAACGACCGACTCGACGGGTCCGTAGTAGCTAATTCGGTGTTACCGGATGTCGTCATAATTTCGTCCTCAGGAGAGCTAGGCAGCCCTTTGTGCAAAAAGTCGACTCGTGAGCGCATCCCGGAGCGCGTCGATGCGGATCCGCTCGGAGACGTCGGCCATGAACCCTTCGGTCAGGATCGCTCTCGCTTGGACGGCCCCGATACCGCGCGAACGAAGATAGAAGAGCATGTCGTCGTCGAGCTGACCGATGGTGGCTCCATGGGCACATTTCACGTCGTCTGCGTTGATCTCGAGCTGAGGGTTCGTTTGCACGAGCGCCTGATCGGAGAGCAACAGGTTCTTGTTCGATTGTCGTGAATCCGTCTTCTGCGCGTCGGCTCTCACGATGACGCGCCCGTTGAACACACCTTTCGACGCGCCGCTGAGTACCCCTTTATAGAGCTCGCGGCTCGTACAGTGCGGGACCCGGTGGTCGATGACAGTGTGGTGATCCACGTGCTGTTTGCCGGAAACGACGTAGAGCCCGTTCAAGGTCACGTCCGCGCCCTCGCCGTCGAGCGAGGCGTTGATATCGTGACGTGCGAGCCGTCCGCCGAGTGAGAGCGAGTGGTTGGAAATGGCGGAGCTTCGAGCTTGCGAACATTCCATCGTGGCGACATGAAACGCCTCGTTGCTCTCGAGCTGGAGCTTGTAGTGATCGACGACGGCGTCCTCGCGCGCGATGACCTCCGTGACCGCATTCGTCCAGTAGACCGCACCCTCGGCGCCGGCATAGGTTTCGATGACGCGAAGCTGGCTCGAGGACTCGGCAATGATCAAGTTTCTCGGATGTATGGCCGCAGGTTGTCCGGTCGTTGCGAGAAATACGAGGTGCACCGGCCAATCGAGCGCAACGCCGGAAGGGACGCGGACGAAAGCGCCGTCCGTGAACATCGCGTTGTTCAAGTCGAAGAACGGAGTCGACGTCGCCGGCACACGGCTCAAAATGGGCTCGAGCTTGTCCGGCGCCGCGGATGCGGCCGTCATCAGACTGCCCAAGTTCACGCCCTCGGGCACGGCTCCTAGCGACGAGAGCTCACCGGCGAAGCGTCCGTTGACGAAAACGAGCTCGTGGCAATCGAGTCCCGCCGACGCGCCGAAGCCAAGCCCGGATCGCAGCCGCGAAGGCTCATCCAAAGCGGCGTCCGCTGCATTCCCGAACGCGCCTGCCGCGATAGGAGCAACATTCGTAAAACGCCACTCCTCGTCCCGAGTCGTCGGAAAGCCTCTGTCTGCAAAGCGCGCAAACGCCTCACTACGAACGGGGGCGAGCCACGGGGCCTCATCGCCTCCACGCGAATCGAACTGATCGCGAAGCGTCGCGATCGAATCGGAAATGCTCATCCGCTAGCTCGCTTTCGTCTCGAGCCAGCCGTAGCCTTCTTCTTCCAGCTTCAGCGCGAGCTCTTTGCCGCCGGAGCGGACGATCTTGCCGCCCTGGAGGACGTGAACGAAGTCGGGCACGATGTAATTCAACAAACGCTGGTAGTGCGTAATCAGCAGCATGGAGCGCTCGGCGCTTCGCAGCGCGTTGACGCCACCGGAGACGATCTTCAAGGCGTCGATGTCGAGCCCGGAATCGGTCTCGTCGAGGATCGCGAAGGTCGGCTCGAGCACGGCCATCTGGAAAATCTCGTTACGCTTCTTCTCCCCGCCGGAGAAACCGTCATTGACGGGCCGGTTGATGAGCTCTTCATCGAGCTCGACGAGCTTCACTTTCTCGCGCACGAGCTTGAGGAAGTCCATCGCATCGAGCTCATCGAGCTCCCGATGCTTGCGCACCGCGTTCAAGGCCGCCTTCAGAAAATACGCGTTGTTGACGCCGGGAATCTCTACCGGGTACTGGAACGCTAGGAAGACGCCCTCGCACGCGCGAGCTTCCGCGGACATCTCGAGGAGGTCCTGCCCCTGATAGAGGACCGAGCCTTCGGTGACCTCGAAGCTTTCTTTGCCCGCGAGCACCTGGGCAAGAGTGCTCTTGCCCGATCCATTCGGTCCCATGATGGCGTGCACTTCGCCCGGTCCGATCGTCAAGTCGATCCCGTGAAGAATTTCTTTTCCTTCCGCCTTCGCGTGAAGGTTCTTGATCTCTATCGTTGCTGTCACGTCGTTATCCCACACTGCCTTCCAAACTGATTCCCAGGAGTTTTTGCGCTTCTACTGCGAACTCCATGGGGAGCTCACGCAGGACTTCCTTCGCGAAGCCGTTCACGATCAACGAAACGGCGTCCTCGGTGTCGATACCGCGTTGGTTGCAATAGAAGAGTTGGTCATCCCCGATCTTCGATGTCGTCGCCTCGTGCTCCATCGTGGCCGTAGGGTTCTTCACGTCGATATAGGGAAAGGTATGCGCACCGCACTCGTCCCCGATCAGGAGCGAGTCGCACTGCGAGAAGTTCCGCGAGCCTTCCGCGCTTTTCTGGATCTTGACCTCGCCGCGGTAGGTGTTCTGTCCGTGGCCGGCCGAGACTCCTTTGGAGATGATCGTGCTGCGGGTGTTCTTCCCGATATGGATCATCTTGGTTCCGGTATCGGCTTGCTGGTAGTTGTTGGCGAGCGCCACCGAGTAAAACGCGCCGACGGAGTCGTCACCGAGCAGAATGCAGCTCGGATACTTCCACGTGATCGCCGATCCGGTCTCGACCTGCGTCCACGAGATCTTGGACCTACGGCCGGCACACTTCCCGCGCTTGGTGACGAAGTTGTAGATACCGCCTTTTCCGTTCTTGTCGCCCGGATACCAATTCTGCACCGTCGAGTACTTGATCTCGGCATCGTCGAGCGCGACGAGCTCTACGACTGCGGCGTGGAGCTGGTTCTCATCTCGCATCGGCGCGGTGCAGCCTTCGAGATAGCTCACATAGCTCGAATCCTCGGCCACGATGAGCGTGCGCTCGAACTGGCCGGTCTCGGATGCGTTGATCCTGAAATAGGTCGACAGCTCCATCGGGCAACGGACCCCTTTGGGAACGAACACGAACGAGCCGTCGCTAAAGACCGCGGAGTTCAGGGTCGCGAAGAAGTTGTCGGTATAGGGCACGACGGAGCCCAGATATTTCTTGACGAGCTCCGGATGATCTTTCACCGCCTCGGAGAAACTACAGAACACGATGCCCATATCGGAGAGCTTGTCCTTGAACGTCGTCGCGACCGAGACGCTGTCGAAGACCGCATCCACTGCAACACCCGCGAGTCGCTCCTGCTCTTCGAGAGAGATGCCGAGCTTCTTGTAGGTCTCGAGCAGCTCCGGGTCGACTTCGTCGAGGCTCTTCGGTTTGTCTTTGTCCTGTTTGGGGGCCGAGTAGTAGCGAATGTCCTGATAGTCAATCGCCGGATATTGAACTTTGGGCCACGTCGGCTCTTCCATCGTGAGCCAGTGACGATAGGCCTCGAGTCGCCACTCCAGTAGCCATTCGGGCTCGTCCTTCTTCGCGGAGATCGTGCGCACGACGCTCTCGTCGAGCCCTTTGGGGATCGTCTCCTGCTCGATCTCGGTTACGAAGCCGTACTCGTAGTCCTTGTCGACGATATCGCGCAGCTTGTCGGTCGATGTACTCATCCGTCGTTGCCTCTATATAGGAATCGATGTAAGCCCGTAAGCGTTCGAGCTCGTCAGCTCTGAATAACCGGGAGTGAGTTGGCGTCGCTCCCGCTGGAAAGGAGCCCTCTTTCGGCGCCCACGAGGAAATGAAAATCGTCGTCGCACATCGCGGCGATCGTGACCTGCGAAAGCGTCAGCAATACGTGGTCGTTCAACCGCTGGAGCGGACTCTTGATGTTGCACGTCTCCAGCTGATCGCAAGCACCGAGATCGGTCCAGCACCGCGTGAGTGACAGCGGCCCTTCGACCACTTCGATCACCCGCACGACGTGGATCGCATCTGCCGGAAACGCCAGCTGATAGCCACCCTTCGTGCCTTGATGCGAGACGACGAGTCCGCCTTTGGCGAGTTTTTGCAGGATCTTCGCGAGGAGATCCTGCGGCAGCCCGTGATCTACCGCGATCTCGCGTGTCGAGCGAGGCCCCTCGCGCTCGGCGAGATCCATGAGCGCCATGAGGGCATAATCGACTTTTTTCGATAGCTGTAGCATCTATATCTCTTCGCAGTCTGTCGACCGTCGCCGGAGGCAACTGCGACTAATTTGGTCGGATATATAGTAGTGCGCACCGAAAGCGCTGTCAAAGAATAAATCCCGTCCCATTAGTCACATAGAATGTAGGACCGAGACGGTCCGGTATTGCCGGCGCGACCGCTGTGATGGTCAGGGAAGGTCGAGCGCTGCGTCTAGAGCGGCCGCGACATCACCCTCGACATGGAGATGCCGAAACCGCCGACCCAGGGCTTGAAGCACCTGCCCATCGCCTTCCGCCTGACAACGCTTGAGCGCACCGAAGGAGTACGGTTTCCCCGGGATCGAGAGGTCGGCGGGATCGTCCGCCGTGATCTGTAGGAACACACCCGAAGCCGGACCACCCTTGTGCAGCTGTCCCGTCGAGTGCAGGAACCGCGGTCCGTATCCCAGGGTCGTGGCAACGCCCTTTTCTTCAAGCACCCGACGGCGAAAACGCTGCAGAGCCTCGTGAACCTCCGGCTCTGGATTGACGTAGGCATTGATCGCAAAGTAGTCGCCGGGTCGGAGACCATCCACGTGCGCGCGCAGCTCGTCACGCGAGAGCGAGCCACCACCGCCGCCGTCGTCTCCTGGGGCCCCGGAGGCATAGCGTTCGAGTAGCGCGCGGGTCTCGACCTTGCTCGCCTCGACGTCGGGCTGGTCGAAGGGATTGACGCCGATAACGGCGCCCATCACCGCCGTGGCGACCTCCCAGCGGAAGAATTCCTGCGCGAGGTCGTGCAGGCTCGACAGCTCGATCGTCACGCTCGGATGGTCGCGCACGATCGGAGGCTCGCTCGCGCCCGCCAGCACGATTCGGACGAACACCCTATCGGGACCGTACATCTCAGTCGAGACCGCGGGCTCGAGGTCGACCGGGAGAATGCCTTTGCCGTCCTTTCCCGTCGACTCGGCGATCAGCTGCTCGAGCCAAGCGCCGAGCGAGCGGAGCTCCGGCGACGTCTGAAACGTGACCTTCTCGCATCCGGAAAGCGCGAGCGCTCCAAGTGCCAACCCTAACGAGACCCCTGGATTGTCCGCGACCGCGTCTTCGCGGCGACACGCCTCCTCCATCCGCTTCGCCCCCGTCAACAAGCGTGAGACGTCGAGCCCCATCGTCGCCGCGGGGACCATCCCGAAGTGCGAGAGCGCGGAGAACCGCCCGCCAATCTCGGGCTCCCCGTGCCAGACCCGTCGGTAGCCCTCGGATCGAGCGTGCTGCTCGAGGGCGGAGCCCGGATCCGTGATGGCGACGAATCGAGACGCATCGCCGACCCGTTCGAAGAAGTATCGCTCGAACGCGTCAGGCTCCGCGGTGCTACCCGACTTCGATGCGACGATGAACAGTGTCCTCGCCAAATCGAGCTGTGCTTCGACGAAACGAACCCGCGCGGGCACCGTCGAATCCAGCACCAGCAGCTCCGGAAATCCCGGCTGCTTCCCGAATGTCCGGCCCAGCACCTCCGGACAGAGACTCGAACCGCCCATTCCGAGAACGACCACATGAGAGAAGTCGGCTTGCTCGATCTCACTCCGAAATGCGGAGAGCGACGGAGCGGCCGCGAGCTGGCGGGACACCACATCCAGCCATCCGAGCCATGCCCCCTCACCGTCGTCCGTCCAAACGCTCGGGTCGCGCCGCCAGAGTCTCGAGACCAGCCCGGCCTCCGACCACTTGCGCTCGACCCCTTCTACGGCTTGTCGATAGCTCCCGGGCGCGATGCGTTGCGGGTTCAATGTCGCGGTCATGGGTCGGTAGTCTATCGCTTCTTTGTGGTAGCCTACCGGGCTCAGGAGGAGCTTTTCGAATTGTTCTTCTCACCCCGCCGCGAATGGATCCTCGGGAGCGTCTTGCTCGCGAGCTCGGCCTGGTCCCAGCCCCGCATCGAGCCTCTTCCCGCGACGACACTCCTGTCGGGCTCACCCCTCCATCTGTCGATCAAGGGGCACGACCCACAGGGGCAGCCGCTGACGTTCTCGGCGACGAGCAGCGACCCGTTGGTGAGCGTGAAGGTCCTCACTGGCAATCGCAGCCTTCGGCTTAGCGTACGGACCTTCGGCGAGCTTCGATTCGAGCTGTTCGATGGACGCGCGCGCCGGGCCACGAACCGTATCGCCCATCTCGCCGATAGCGGATTCTATGACAACGTCCTGCTCCATCGAGTCGTCGACGGTTTCGTGATCCAAGGTGGCGATCCCAGCGGTACGGGAACGGGTAGCTCCGGTCTCGGCCGGTTCGCGGATAAGTATCACGTGGAGCTCCAGCACAACCGTACCGGCATGTTGTCGATGGCGAAATCGAGTGACGATACGAACGATTCGCAATTCTTCGTCACGGAAGGCCCACAACGACACCTCGACTTCAATCACTCGATCTTCGCGTTCCTCGTGAGAGGCGAGGCCGCCCGCGAGGCGATAAGTCAGGTGCCCGTTGATGAGAACGCGCGCCCGATAACAGACGTCGTCATCGAGTCGGCCGAGATATTCCTCGACGATCAGAACGGCGTCTTGATGTTGAAAGCTCCCGAGGGAGCCACGGGCGCGGTCGACGTCACGGTCACGGCGCGCAATACGAACGGGGTGGAAGCACGCCGCACGTTTCGGGTCGATGTCGCGCGCGATCTCGTCAACTCGCCTCCCTTTCTCGCCGACATTCCGGAGCTACACACCCCGGTAGGAGCGGCCCTGACCTACCAGCTCGTCGCCGTCGACGCTGAGGGTGACCCTGCGTTCTATCTCGACGAGACCTCCATGGCGACCAACGGACTGCCCGTACCGGTGGCAGCCCCGGACGGGATAGAGTACTCCGTCGATTTCGAGACGGGTCTCCTCACGATCACTCCACGAGCCGGCTTGACGGGCACGCACCGGCTAAGCGTCGGCACCGCCGTCGACACGGGCGCAGTGGACTATCAAGTGGTCCGGGTCGTTATTGGACAGGCGCCGACTCCCTAGCGATCTCTAGTCGGCGCGCGGCACGGGAACGACCACCGCTCCGCCGCTAACGTCTGGTGATAGAGCCAGGTCACGAGGACGAGCATGAACGCCGGCGCAAACAGCCACAGGTCCGCCGAAACGATTCCCGCACGGGCCGCTTCCGCCAGCAGATTTCCCCAAGAAGGCACAGGCTCACGAATACCAAGACCGACGAAAGACAGAGTGACCTCCGCTGCCATATAGGCGGGCGCAAGCAGTGCGGCCTGTGTCGCGACCGGCGCCACCGCCTGAGGTAACACGTGATGCCACATGACCCGCGCGTGCGACGCACCCGCGCTCCGAGCGGCCATCACGTGGTCTCGTTCCATCACACCGCGGACGCTGCTGCGCACGATCCGCATGGGACCCGCCCAGCCAAGCCCACCGAGAAGGAGCACGATCGCGATGAAGGCCGCCCTCGGATCCATGTCGAGAGGCAGGAAGGCGCGCGCGGCGAGGAGGATGTAGAGCCACGGCAGACTGAGAAAAACGTCGCTCGCCCACACGATGGCGCCGTCGAGCCAGCGGCCGCCATACCCGGCGAGTGTTCCCGTAACGAGCGCGATCGAGACGGCGATACCTGTCGCGAAGAGTCCCGCGAGGAGCGAGAGCTGGCCCCCGTAGACGAGTCGTGAGAAACCGTCTCTGCCGAGCGCGTCGGTGCCGAGAAGAAACACTCGGTGCGGTGGGTCGACACCGAACAAGTGCACGTCTGACGAGAAAGAAGCCAGGAGCCGATAGCGGCTCCCGCGCACGAACCACCGCAACGGCACGCTTCGCTGGTCTTCCCCGACGCGGACGTGGGGGCGAAGAGCGAGGGATCCCTCGTCGTCGAACAGTGTCAGACGCGACGGCGCCGCTCGCGGGCTCTCGCGCATCTGTTCTCGGAAGGAGTACGGCGCGATGAATCCGGCGATCAGCGCGAAGACGTGAATCACGACCAGCAGCCCAAGTGAGATTCGCGCGCGCCTCGGCATGTCTATCGCGCCGTGATCCGAGGATCATTGAGATACAGAGCGATGTCGCCCACGAGCCGGCCGGCGACCACGAGCGCCGCGGAGCACATGACGCCTCCAATCACGACGTGCAGATCGCGGGCCCGGATCGCATCCAGCAGAAGCGGGCCCAGACCCGGCCAGCCCATGACGACCTCGACGATGAACGATCCGCTCAGCAGGGACGCCACGGAAAGACTCGCAACCGCGATCAACGGGTTGGCGGCCGGTCGTAGCAGATGGTGCAGCAAGAGCGTCCCGGAGCGAAGGCCGAGGGAACGTGCCGCAAGGACTTGATTGTCTTCGAGCACTTGTTCGACCGCCGAGCGCACATGGCGTGCGAGCACGGCGGCCGTCGGGATCGAAACGACCGCGACCGGGAGCACGAGGTGCGAGAGCAAGTCGCGCAGGCGCGCCAGGAACGGAAGCTCGTCGGCGCCGAGCGTTACCATCCCGCCGACCGGGAACCAGCCGGTCGCACTCGCAACGACCAGCGCCGTCAGCGCGAGGACGAGCTCCGGCACCGCGACGGCAACCGAGGTCACGAGGCCGAGCCACCGAGAGCCGACGCCTCGCCGCAGGGCCCAATAGACCCCGATAGGCAGCGCGCACATCCACGCGAGCGCCGTGGCGCTCACCCCGAGCAGCAACGTGTTGAGGAGCCGCGATCGAATCAGCGGCGCGACGTCCGTACCGTAGGCAAACGAAAAGCCCCAACTCCCGTCGATCACACCCGACGCCCAACCCAAATAGCGCTGAACGAACGGACGGTCGAGTCCAAAGCGGGCTCTCATCGCGTCCAAGGTCTCTTCGGAGATTCGAGGGTCGAGCCGGAGCTGGTCCACGAAATCGCCGGGAGCCAACGACAAGAACGAGAACGCGAGCAGCGACACAGCCGCGAGGGTAATTCCGGCGTGGGCGAGTCGGCGGATCCAGAAGTTCACTTGGCGCTCATCGAATGGGTCGCGCGGACGATCATACAACTCTCGCCTCCGAGCCGGTGGTAAAGTGAGCTCGCGATGCCAGACGTGAGCTCATACGATGCGATCGTGATCGGCACGGGCCAGGCGGGTAAGCCGCTCGCACGGAGCCTCGCGCAGTCCGGCCAACGTACCGCGATCATCGAGCGCGACGACAAAATCGGGGGCAGCTGCATCGTCTACGGGTGCACGCCGACGAAAACGATGGTCGCGAGCGCGCGCGTCGCGCATCTCGCCGGTCGCGCGGCGGATTACGGCGTTCGTGTAGGGGAAGTTTCCCTCGACCTCGCTCGGGTCCGGGAGCGCAAGCGCGCGATCGTCGACATGTTCAGTGGCAGCTCCCGCAAGGCGATCGAGCGCGAGGACAACCTCGAGCTCATTCAGGGCGAGGCGCGCTTCGTCGCCCCCGGCCGCATCGCCGTCGGGGACGAGCTCGAGCTTCGGAGCGAGCAGATCTTCATCAACACGGGCACACGTCCCACGGTGCCGGATGTTCCGGGACTCGCGGACATCCCGTTCCTGACGTCCGGCTCCGTGATGGAGCTCGACGCGGTTCCCGAGCATCTCCTCGTCATCGGCGGCGGCTATATCGGCCTCGAGTTCGGGCAGATGTTCCGGCGATTCGGTAGCCGGGTGACAATCGTCCAACGTGGCCCGCGTTTGCTGCCTCGTGAAGACGAAGACGTTTCCTTAGCGGTCCTCGACATCCTGACGGAGGACGGCGTCGAGGTCCTCCTCTCGTCCACTGTCTCGAGCGTCGCGCGCGACGGTGAAGGAGCCACCAGAGCTTCGATCGCCGGGCCTAGCGGAGAAGTCGCAAGGGTCGTATCGGAGGTCCTCGTCGCCGCCGGCAGGACTCCGAACAGCGACGCGCTTCGGCCCGGGGCTGCCGGACTCGACGTCGACGCCCGCGGCTTCATCCCCGTCAACACCCGGCTCGAAACGAACGTGCCCGGGATCTGGGCGCTCGGTGACGTCAAAGGCGGACCCGCATTTACCCATATCTCGTATGACGACTTCCGCATCGTCGAAGCAAACGTTCTTCACGGCGGCGCGAAGTCCACCGAAGGGCGCCTCGTTCCTTACGCCGTCTTCATGGATCCCGAGCTCGGCCGAGTCGGATTGTCGGAAGCGGAAGCGAAGAGCCAAGGTCTCTCGTACGAGGTCGCGAAGCTCCCCATGACCCACGTCGCTCGAGCGCTCGAGTCCGATGAGACGAGAGGCTTCATGAAAGCGGTCGTCGACACGGATACCAAGCAGATACTCGGATGTGCGATTCTCGGCGTGGCGGGCGGCGAGGTCATGTCCGTGCTTCAGATGGCGATGATGGGAAACGTCCCTTACACGTCCATCCGAAACGGCGTCTTCGCCCACCCGACTTTCTCCGAATCGCTCAACAACTTGTTCATGCGCTTACCGGGATGAGCTCTCACCCGAACGTGTGAAGCCCGTCATAGACGGCGGCGTCTTCGTCCCGCGAACATGAACCGTAGCGACCACGCACCCGGTGTTTGGTCCACGGCGAGATGGAGGTCGACGTTGCGGCATAATGGACGGCGTGAGCGGACCGAGCGAAGCGAGCCATTCGCCGAGCGAGCTCATGGTCGCCTATCAAGGCGGGGAGCTCACGGCCTTCGACGAGCTCTATCGGAAGCTCGCTCCCAAGCTTCGCGGCTATCTCTCGTCGCTCACATGGGATCCGGTGCTCGCCGAAGATCTACTTCAAGAGACTTTTCTCCAGATACACCGCTCACGACACACCTATCTTCCCCCCCGTCCCGTACAGCCATGGGCGTTCGCGATCGCTCGACACGTCTTTCTCATGGAGCGGCGTCAACGCACTCGCCGGAGGAGACTCGAGTCGGACCCGATAGGCGAGCTACCCGAGATCCCGGTGCCGGCCGTCATGGCCAAGCTCGGGACGAAGAGCGACGTCCGGCGCGCGCTCGCAGGACTCGCTGCGGATCGCCGGGAGGCCGTCCTGCTTCATCACGTCTGGGGATTCAGCTTCGGCGAGATCGGCGCGATGCTGGGCATCCGCGAGGGCACGGCAAAATTGCGTGCGCACCGAGCGGTCACTGCCCTCCGCGACAGCTTGTCGCCTCATGCCACCCGAAAAACACGAGGAGCGACGGATGATCCGCGATAGCTCCTTCGAGAACGTCAGGCGGCAGATCGCGGGCGATCTGAGCCCCGTCACCCCGTTGCGCTCGGGGTGGACGAGCGCGCTCGTCGCGATTCCGTTGACGGTGTTCTTGTTGAGTCTCGTATTGGTGATCTTCGGACTGCGCACCGACGCCCCCACGATCGGGACGTGGGCGTTGTGGGGCCCGGCAACGGCGATGATCGCTGTCGCCTACGGCGCGCTCGTCCTCGCGCTCGCGCAACGCTCGCCGGAGACGACGGTGAGCTGGCTGTGGTGGACCGTGCTCCCGGTCGTCGCCATGGCGTTTCAGCTCGCGGGAGCGTACTGGACGTACACCAATAGCGCGCCGCTCGGGCCAGTCGGCTGGCGCACGGAGGCGATGTGCTTCGGACGCATCTCGTTGCTGGGTCTGCCGCCGGTGCTGGCTGTGCTTTGGCTCCTGTCGAAGGGTTTGCCCCTGAGACCAAGGCTCGCGGGGCTCACCGCGGGCATAGGCGGCGGCCTCCTCTCCGAAGGCGTCTACCGACTCCACTGCGGTGTCTCGCACCCGACCCATATCATCACGTGGCACACCGGAGCGGTGCTGGTCATGGGCATCGTCGGCCTTCTCGTGGGCCTGTGGTGGGAGCGACGACGGCTCGACGCCTGGGACTCCCATCACGGCGCCTCGTAGAGCTCCAGTGCTAGAATCGAATCCTGGACGACTCGAGGAGGGTGTCTGTGAGCGTGATCCGTAAATTCAAGTCGAGCGCACCGTCACACGACGTTACGCCGGAATCCGTTTTCTTTGGTCGACGTCGCTTCCTCGCGACGCTGGGCGCAGGCTTAGCGACGGGCCCCTCCCTGCTCGCGGCCCCCGCCGCGGAGCCCGAGCTGTTGACCCCGCCTTACGAGAACGACGCAGTGTTTCCGGCGAAGGCGAACTCCGCTTTCACGGTCCCCGAAGATATTGCGATCAAAAAGCTGACGGAGCGTAAAACCGCGGCCTCTCACAACAACTTCTACGAGTTCCTTCCCGGAAGGGGCGGGCCTGTCTGGCGCCACACGGGCGACTACGAGGTCGAGCCCTGGAAGGTAGAGGTCAAAGGGGAGTGCGACAAGCCCACGACGCTCGACCTCGACGACCTTCTCGCATTCGAGCAAGAAGAGCGCATCTACCATTTTCGCTGTGTCGAGCGTTGGGCCATGAACGTGCCGTGGACCGGGTTTCCGTTGTCGAAGCTGCTGGCGCGGGTCGAGCCCAAGAACAGCGCGCGCTTCGTTCGCTTCACGAGCGCCCTCGTGAGAGACCAGATGCCCGGGGTCCGTGAAGCGGACTGGTATCAATGGCCCTATGAAGAGGCGCTGCGAATGGACGAGGCGATGAACGAGCTCGCCTTCGTCGTCACCGGCGTCTACGGGAAGCCGCTTCTCAAACAGCACGGAGCCCCGGTTCGGCTCGCTGTCCCGTGGAAGTACGGCTACAAGAACCCGAAAGCGATCGTGAAGATCGAGCTCTTGGCGAAGCGACCCAAGACGTTTTGGCAAATCCAGCCGCACGAATACGGCTTCATCTCGAACGTCAATCCGTTCATCCCCCACCCCAGATGGAGTCAAGCAGAGTCGTTCTGGCTCGAAGATCGCGAGCCCTTCCCGACGCCTATTTACAACGGGTATGGGAGCTACGTCGCGGAGCTCTACCCGAACGAGCCACAGACATTGCAAAAAGCGCTCCGGCCGGGCCAAACCGCGCGATAGAAAAACGACGCACGGCTGTAACGATCCGGCTCTCTCCGGCAAATTGCATGAATGACAGGGCCATTTTGCAATTCCCGGGAGAGACGCATGAAACGACGACACCAGCTCGAGCTTTCCGACTTCTCGCTCTTCGACGGTTTCGAGCCACGCGAAGTAGCCGACGTGGCGGCCGCCGCCCAGATGCGGCGGGTCGAAAAAGGGCGGCTCCTCTATTTGCCGGATGATCCGGCCGACGCCGTCTACTTCCTCACTTCCGGCCGCGTCAAGATCTCGAGACTGTCGGACCACGGCAAAGAGTTCATTCTCTCTATCGTCGAGCCCGGCGGCTTCTTTGGAGAGACAGGCGTAGTCGACCGCAAACGACGTGAATGCGTGGCGGAAGTACTCGAGGCCGGCGAGCTCTATCTGGTTCCGGCGACCGCATTCCGGGCCACGCTCGAGCGAGAGCCCCGCTTGTTGATGAGGCTCACGCAGCTCATCGGTCGACGTCAATCGCAGCTCGAGCAACGCCTGATGGATATGGTCTACAAGAACGCGCCGCAGCGACTCGCGGACCTACTGCTGCAGCTCAGCGAAAGCTACGGCGTACGGGATAGCCGCGGCATATTGCTGCGCATCAAGCTCAGCCAGTCCGCGCTCGGAAACCTCCTGGGCGTCAGTCGAGAGATCGTCAACCACACGTTCTCCGGCCTGAGACGAAAAGGCGTCATCTCCGTCGCAGACGGACGCGTCATCATCCAGAACCCCGAGGCACTCGCGGAGCTAGCGGCTTAGCCGGTCGCCCGCGCGGGCGGGTCTGTTACACTCTCGTCTCATGCTATGGGCTCGATGGGGCGCGGGCTTGATGCTCGTCGCCGTTGCGCTGGGAGCGTTCGGTGCTCACGGCCTCAAGTCACGTCTTTCACCCGAGATGCTCGCGATTTTCGAGACCGGCGTGCGCTACCAGGTCTATCACGCGCTCGGGCTATTCGCCGTCGCATGGGTCGCCGACAAGAACCCGGAGAGCCTCGCCAACGCCGCAGGATGGGCCCTCGTGATCGGCATCGCGGTCTTCTCCGGCAGCTTGTACGTTCTCAGCATCACGGGCATCCGCTGGCTCGGCGCCATCACTCCGATCGGCGGACTCGCCTTTCTCATCGGGTGGGTCCTGCTATTCGTGGCCGCGAGCCGATGAGCGAGAAGCCTGAGCTCACCTATGTCGGCGATCCCCTTTGCTCGTGGTGTTGGGGGTTCGCGCCTTCGCTCAGAAAGCTCCGCGAAACGCATCCGGACCGGTTCAGCTACCGACTCCTCGTGGGCGGGCTGCGAACGGGAGCGAATGTGCAACCGCTCGACAGCGAGCTCAAGGGCTACCTGACGTCGGCGTGGCAAGAAGTCGCGCGCCGGTCGGGCCAACCCTTCGACTACGCGTTCCTCCATCGATCGGATTTCGTTTACGACACGGAACCCTCTTGCCGCGCCGTCGTGGCAGCACGAGGCCTCGCGCCGGGGCGGGCCTTCGAGTACAACGAATCACTTCAAGACGCGTTTTATCGGCGGGGGCTCGACCCCACCCGCGAGGAAACGTTGTTGGCCGTCGCGCGGGAGCTCGACCTCCCCGATGCCGAGTTTCGAGAGGCGCTGGGCTCCGACGCGGTCGCCAAACGTACCCAAGCCGATTTCGAAGAGGCGCGGGCGATGGGGGTTCACGGATTTCCCGCCGTCGCGGTACGTGATGGCGACACGCTGACGGGCGTGACGCGCGGCTGGCTGCCTCCCGACCTGCTCCTGGAAGCATTGACCCCGTGGCTCTCGTGAGCGCATGAAGGCGCCGAGCTTCCAATCGAGCTATCCCGAAACGACGCGTCACTGCTATGGATGCGGTGAGCTCAACACGCAAGGGCTCCATATTCAAAGCTACTGGGATGGCGAAGAAACCATCTGCCGATTCGACCCGGCGCCGCACCATATCGCTGTTCCGGGTTACGTCTACGGCGGCTTGATCGCATCCATCATCGACTGCCACGGCACCGGCTCAGCGACCGCCGCCGCGTATCGCGAGAGCGGGCGCGAGCTTGGCAGCGAGCCGCCGCTTCGATACGTCACCGGGTCCCTGCACGTGGACTACCTCAAACCGACGCCGCTCGGAGTCACGTTAACGGCCCGCGGCGTGATCCACGAAGTTCGCGGACGCGTCGTCGTCGTCCGGATCTCCCTCTCCGCCGAGAGTGTCGTGTGCGCGACAGGAGAAGTCGTCGCCGTGCGCATGCCGGACGAATGGCTCGCCTCCCTTACGGATAGCGGATCGGGATGAGAACGCTCGTCGAGCTCATCCCCGAGATGAAACGGCTCGGCAAGCGAGAAGCGGTCCTACACGTCGGCGGCTACCGCTCTCGACGATGGAGCTACGAGAAGCTTTACCGCCATATCAGCGGTGTCGCTCTGACGTTCGAGGATAGGGATCTCGGCGCAGGCGATCGAATCTTGTTATGGGGTGAGAATCGCCCCGAGTGGCTAGCGGTCTTTTGGGCCGCGCTCGCTCGCGGTATCACCGTCGTGCCGATCGACTATCGCTCCTCTTCGGACTTCGTTGCGACGGTGCAGGCCGAAGTCACCGCAAAGCTCCTCGTCCACGGCGCGGGTACGACGCCGTCGACCAACTCGATCGATGGCATGACGCTCGAGAGCGTGGGAAGTATCGAATCGCCCCGAGACGTCGTCCTTCGCGTCACGGAGCCGGACGATATCGTCCAGGTACTCTATACGTCCGGCACGACGGGGGTCCCCAAAGGGGTCGTGCACCGGCACCGACACCTCGTCGCCAACCTCGCGCCTATCCGAACGGAGATCAGGAAATATGCGTGGATCGCGAAGCCGTTTCAGCCGATCCGTATTCTCGGCCTGGTCCCGACGAGTCACGTATTCGGTCAGTTCACGGCCGTGTTCGTCCCCATCGTGCTTGGTGGCGCGGTCACGTTCATGGAGGAGATGCACCCCGCTCAGATCATCGAGACGATCCGCCGCGAACGGATATCGGTCCTGTCGACCGTCCCGCGCATGATTTCCGGCTTGCGTCGCGAGCTCGAGCGACGCCACCCGCGGCGCGAGCGCGAGGGCGAAGGGACCGGACTCGCCGCCGCGCTCGTGCGTTTCTGGCAGCACCGCGCTCTACACGGCGAGCTCGGCTGGAAGTTCTGGGCAATCCTATCCGGAGGGGCGCGGCTCCCCGCGGAAGACGAAGCGTATTTCTGGCAGGTCAGCCTGGCACTCGTCCAGGGCTACGGTCTAACCGAAACGAGCTCCGTCGTCGCGACGAACCATCCTTTTCGTCCCAAACGCGGAGCACTGGGCGAGGCGGTCGGCGAGCAACGCATCGAGCTCGGCGAAGACGGCGAGATCCTCGTCCGTGGCGAGAACGTCTCGCTGGAATATTACGGCGAGGAGCCAAGCAAGGAGAGCGGATGGTTTCACACCGGAGACATCGGTGAGATCCGCGAGGACGGGCTCCTCTACTACGTCGGTCGCAAGAAAGACGTGATCGTCGGAGCGGACGGCATGAACGTCCACCCCGAGGACGTCGAGCGCGCACTGAACCGGCAGCCGGAGGTGAAGGAAGCCGTCGTCGTCGGGCGAGAGACGGACGGAGGCGACCGTGTACATGCCGTGCTCTTGTCCGCGAGCGGCGACAGCGGGCTCGATGAAGCCGTGCAACGGGCCAACGGTGAGCTCGAGGAGCATCAGCGGATCAAGGCGTGGTCGCTGTGGCCGGACGCGGATTTTCCTCGGACATCGTCGACGCTCAAGATACGGCGCCACGAAGTGCGGACACGATTGGGGGGCGACGCGGGTCCGCGCGAGCCACCCGCGAGCGGTACCCGAGCGCTCCTGGCCAGCCGGCTCGGAAAAGCAGGCGACACCATCGACGGCTCTCTCCGGCTCTCGGAGGAGTTGGGCCTCACGTCTCTCGACCGCGTCGAGCTTCTCACGGATCTGGAGCGAGAGCTGGGACGAGAGCTATCCGAGACCGCGATGGCCCACGTCGACACGGTCGAGCAGCTCGAGCGCTTCGTCGCTGAAGCGCCGCCGCCGCAAGAGGAGAGCCGCGCGTTCGGCGGCATCGTACGCCATTCTCGACGGCTCCCTGTCCGCGCGATCCGCACGGCGTTCCGCGAGACCGTGATCCGCCCGTTGTTCCATCACTATCTTCCCCTCACCGTCACCGGCGACGTCGCGGCTACGGACCCGCCCGTGATCTTCGCCGCGAACCACCAGAGTAACCTCGACACCCTCGCACTGCTGACCGCTCTCCCTCCGAAACACCGTAGCCGGATCGCGCCGGCGATCCACCAGGGTTACTTCGACGCCTATCTCGACAAGACCGGAACGCTCGGCCAAAGACTCTCGTTCGGTGCTCAGTATTGGCTCGCCGTCATCCTCGCGGGCGTGTTCCCCCTGCCCCGGGGAAGCGCCGCGTCACGACGCTCGTTGCGCTTCGCGGGAGCGCTCGTCGATGAGGGCCATTCGATCCTGATCTTTCCCGAAGGACAGCTGTCGAGGGACGGCGCCATGGCTCCGTTTCAACCGGGCGTCGGTTTGCTCGCGATCGAGCTCCAGGTGCCCGTGATCCCCGTTCACATCGACGGCCTCTTCGAAGCGATGTCCTATCGCGATCGATGGCCGAAGGCCAGACCGGTGCGGCTCTCTATCGGGGCACCGATGCGCTTTCACGAGAGCGACAAACCAGAGGACGCGACCCGGGTGATCGAGAGCGCCGTGCGCGCGCTGGCCTAGCAGGCCGCTGAAAAAGCCGCGAACTAGGGGGACATAAACCTATTACGCGGTTTTTTGAGCATCGTTTGCGGCAAAAACAGAGTAATAGGTATTGTGTCCCCCTATCTCTCCATCGGCAGGTTCGGGTCCTTCGACCACTCTTCGATCGACCCGTCGTAGACCGCGACGTTATCCCGACCCGCCAAGTGGAGCGCGAAAGCGTCGCTCGTGGCGGCGATGCCGCAGCCGCAATACGTAATCGCCTGCTTGGCCGAGCTCGCACCCGCAGCGTCGAACTTGGCCCGCAGCGCGTCGACGGGCAAAAAGGCCATCGTCTCCGGGTCCACCATCTCGGTGAACGGCACACAGGTGCTCGACGCGATGTGACCGCGCTCCACGATGTCGAGCCCCTCACCGCTGTGAAGCTCGGGCGTGAGCGCCGACACGATCGCGGTGTCCTCCCGGCCGACGGCCGCGAGCACGCTGTCCCTGCCCACGAACAGATCGGGGCGCGGCTTGGGGGTGAACGTGGCTGCCGGAATGTGAGCCGGCGCGGTCGAGACCGCCCGCTCCTCGGTCGTCCACTTGTGCCACCCGCCATCGAGAACGGCTGCGTCTTCGAATCCCATCGCGCGAAGCATCCACCACACCCGGGTCGCCCACATCGACATCTGCCTGTCGTATAGCACGACGCGGACGCCGTCTCCCACGCCGTAGTGAGACATGGCGCGAGAGAAGGCATCGGCGCCAAGTCGCTGTAACGTGAGTGGACTCGCGCCATCCGAGAGCTCGCTCAGAATGTCCATGAACCCCGAGCCGGGAATGTGCCCCTGGGAGTAAGCTTCGGCGCCGCTGTCGAAGTGCATCCTGCCTTCCGGGGCCGTGAAGAAAGCAGTGCAGTCGTAGACTCTGAGGTCCGGGTCGTCGAGGTGGGAGTCGAGCCAATCGGTTTGAACGAGCGGATCGATAGTTGACACTGGGAAACCTCCACTGTTTTCTAAAAACGAAGCGAACATACCTGACGCGCAGCGCGCGTTCAAGCGGTTGCTTCGGCGCCCGGGAGTCGACCCGCCAACAAGCCCGCGATCGGACGCGTCGTCTCGAACCGGCCGAGGACGATGCGCAATACCGCCGTGATCGGAGCGGCGAGGAGCATGCCCACCACACCCCAAATGAGCCCCCAGAAAACGAGCGCGATCAGGATCGACACCGGATGTAGCTCGAGGCCTTCACCCATGAGCTTGGGCTCCATGATGCTCCCGACCGTGATCTGCACCATGCCAGGGAGCGCCGCGACGAGCGCGATCCGCACCCAGCTGTCGAACTGCACCATCGCCAGCGGCAGCGGTAACAGCACGGCGATGATCGAGCCGACGTTCGGAATGAAGTTCAAGAAGAACGCTAGGACCCCGAACACGAATGCGAGATCGACACCGAGGATGCCCAGAATCGAACCGACGAGGATGCCCGTCGCGGCGGATGTCATCACTTTCGTGACGATGTAGCGCCGGATCTTGACGTCGATCTCCTTGTAAATTCCGACCCGCTCTTCGTAAGGACGACGGCCCGCCAGCAGGAAGATCGAGAACACGAGGACGAGAAATGTATTGGCAAAGAAACCGACGACGCCGCCCGCGGTGCTCCGCACCATGCTGCCGACGGGGAGCTGGCCCAATCCGTCGACGAGCGCGTCTTGTCCGAGGTCGACGTTGAATCGGTCCAAAAGGGAGAACACCAAGGCGGCCGCACTCGACAAACGCTCGCGATAGATGTCCGAGCTCTGCGCGAGACCGCTCGCCGACACCGAGATCAGCATGACGAGTAGGGTCATGATTCCGACGACGACGAGAAGGGCTACCACGATCGACGCACCCCGCGGCAGTCTCATCCGCGTTTGCATCGCGTCCACGAGAGGAGATACCAAGTAGAAGAAGAAGATCGCCAGGACGAACGGGACCATGACGGCGCGCGTATATATCAGCGCCACCGCGAGCGCGACGCCGGCGATGATGAGCAGCGAGACCGTGCTTAGCCACACTCTCTCGTCGTTGCCGTCTCTCATAGGGCGGCCTGCAAGACCTCGGCGCAACGGCCGGCCACGATCCGATACTCGTCGCCGTCCATCATCCACACCCCAATCTCGAGTCGCGGCGCCAAGGGATCGCTCGGGCGGACCTCGATGCGAGGCTCGCCGTCCGAGAGCGCCTGGGCGAAGTCGGCACGCGTCATGTCGATGCGGGACTGGTCCCACTCGATCGCGACGTGAGGTACGGCATTGGCGATCTCCGGAACGAAGCGCTCGCTACGTACCCCTGGCACGTCCGCGACGGCGCTTTGGATATGACGCACGTGCGATTCCCAGCGTTCCCACTCGGCGCCATGGTCCTTGTCGGCGTAGATCTCGACGGCACGGGTCACCCCGACGATCTCTTCTTTGCCGACTTTCGCGATCCGGCCTACGGTGTCGCCGTTGGGCGGGCCGTTCCGATAGGCGGCTGCGATCAGATCTTTTCGACCGACGAGAAGGCCCGAACACTGAGGCCCCCGCAACGCCTTGCCGCCGCTATAGGCGACGAGGTCGTAGCCCATCTCGATATAGGCGCGGAGATTGTCGACCGGCGGCAGGTCGGCCGCGGCGTCGAGGAGGGTGGGGACGCCCTTCTCTTTTCCTATGGCGACGAGGTCCTGCCGCGAAACGGCCGATCGGCCCTCGGCGAAGTTCAAGAAGAACAACATCGCCGTCCGCTCGCTTATCGCGTCTCGGATCTCCGTCGCGGACTCGGCGTCGATGATGTCGACCCCCACGTTTCGGATCGCGTGGTCGTAGCCGAATCGATGCTCCTTGACGAAAATGACCTCGTTCTTGAGTCCGGTCGTATCCGGGACCTGTTTGATGGCCGCTTCGTCCTCGCCGCAAACGCATGCCGCGGTCGCGAGCATCAGTGCGGCCGCGCAGCCGGAGGTGACGAGTGCCGCTTGTGCGCCCGTCAACGAGGCGATCCGCTCACCGCAGGCGCGCTGCAGCTCTTCAATCGAGACATGAGCGCGCGACGCCTCCTCCATCGCGGATCGTACTTCCGGATGAAGGAGCGAGCCGCTCAACGCCGTATAGGTGCCCGCCGCGTTGATGAAAGGGCGCACGCCCAGCTCCTCGTAGATCGAGCGCGGCGCTCGCGATTGGGTGACCGACAATCCCGCGCCCATCGCCGCCGGCGCCGAGAGCGCGCCGACCCCGGCCATGAAGCGTCGGCGTGAAACCCCTCGTCCCTTACTCCGTGTCATCGCTACCTCCATGCCTCAGCCACTGAAACGTCACGCCCTTCCACACAGCGCCTCCAAAGGCCTTGAACCCTCGGCCCACTTTCTGAAACTGAACGTCTTTCACGTCTTCGTTCGACATCATGCTGCGATACGAATGTGAATTCCATTGCGGAAACCAAAGCGTCCGCAACAAACGCACGTGAAGCTCGCGGGTGACTTGGCTCGAGATCCGGCCCATCACGTGATCGTCCTGTTCGAACGACGGGTCGAGCTCCGCGAGGATCCCCGAAATCGTGAGCTGCGATTTGATGAACATCGTGGCGTTGAACTTGACCGGGAAGCCGTCGGTCGCGAGCTGCTGTACGAGCGTGTCCAGCAGCGAGAACATTCCGCCGCCCTCGGTGCTCTCGATGACGCGCTCCATGCGCTCGCGCATCCGTTCCCGCTCTTCCGGCGTTCGTGGCGTCCAGTCGACGACGGCTTCGATGTTGTTCGCGAGTCGTTTCGCGTGCCCGAGATACAGCCCGAGCATCAACTGAATAATCTTCTCGCGGTCGACTCGATCGAACTCGGCAGCTAGCCCCCAGTCGATGAGCGCGATGCGATAGGGATCCGATCCATCCGGGGCGTGAAAGACGTTGCCCGCGTGCGGGTCCCCATGGAACAGCGCCGTCTCGTTTGTCGCGAACAACACGTCGTAGGTCATCACGTCGCTCAGCCGATCCGCAAGGGCGGCGCGATCCGCCGGACGGCCCAAGAACGCATCCGTGATCTTGGTGCCGGCGATGAACTCCATACACGTCACGTTCTCCGTCGAGAACGGGTAGAGCTCGGGGACGATGACTTGAGAGTCGTCCATGTAGTAGCGCGACGCGCGACGCAAGTTATCGCGCTCGTCCTCGACGCGGACCTCCCGGGAGAGAGCTTCGCGGACCTCCACGAAGATGTCGACGAGAGGTAGTGCGCCGATCCCATAGAGCTCGCCGTTCGACTCGAGAAACAAGAGCAGCTCATCAATGATGGCAAGGTCCGCTCGAAGGGCAGCGACGGCGTAGGGCTTGAGCACTTTGCATGCGGCCCTCCCCGGCTCCGTCGAACCCGGAATGCGAAAGCTCGCCTCCAAAACGGCACCGACACTCGCCTCCGCCAGGAGGCTGTCCGCGAAGCGAATCTCGTATTCATCGCGAACGGATTTCGGCATCTCGTTCTCGATTTGCGCGCGGACGTCATCGTACTGGGCCGTCTCTATGCCGTTTTCGAGTGTCTGCAGCGACTCTCGAAAATCCGGGGCGATGTCGGGATTTCGGGCCAGAATCTGGGCTAGCTTCTGCAGGCTCGGCGTGTTCTTGATGAACGCGAGCACGCGCTCGCCGCGCTCCGCGTCCGGGGGCAGGAGCGCTTGCTCGACGATCCGGTCGACGAGGCGTTCGTCGCTGAGCCGACCGAGAAAGAACAAGAGCGAATCGTGTACGAGCGGAAGCCGTTCGGCGGCGACGTCCGGGAGCACGTCGAGCACGTTAGAGCGATGAAGGAGGATACGAAGGATGGCGGAGCGATGTTCGCCCCAACCCGCGGCCTCCATCACGGCGCGGATCTCGGGCGCGGTGGGGGCGTCGTCGCCCCCTTTCTTCGCTCGCTCGACGAGCGCCATCGCTTGCCCACGCTGATCGGCGGGGAGCGTCACCGCGAGCTGCAGCACGAGCGTTTGCACGTAGCCGTCGATATCGAAATCGACAAAGTGCGACGTCGGGGTCGGTAGCGAGATGGCGGCATCATCACCGGCCACCGCGACCCGAGAAAGGAGCGCGGCACCGAGAACGAGCGTTATCCTGAGCACGAGTTGACGGATCGTAGGGGGCGTCGCGGCGAGAGTCAACGAGCCTCTACGCGATCCGCCGCCACCTCGAGGCGCAGAGATAGCCGACGACGACCACGAAGCACACCGTGAGCGCCGACGAATCCATGAACGCGCGATAGGCGCTCCTCCCCATCACGTCATAAACCGAAAGGGCGATAATGGCGAAGTTGGCCGCGAGCAGCCAGCGGAACGAAAGGTCACTGAAGTGCTCGACGAGAAGAGACACGGCGAGAACGGACGTGAGAAATTGGTAGTCCCATCCGAGCGGCGAGATCATCGGAATGAGAGTCAGTAGCAACCCACACTCGAGCACCACGCTTCGGTCGAGGCCTCTCCCCTTCCGTACCACAGCGAGAACAGCGACGGCGGCGACCGCGACCCCCGCCGAGGCGAGCGTGAACGCAAGCGAAGCGTCCCCCGTCCACTTCGTGAACGCACCTACGAGTGACACGTTATCGGCGACACCGAGCTGCGCGGGTGTCGACGCGCTCAAGCTGCGGTACCACTCCCGGTGCAGCTCGAGATTGCCGCGCCATCCGTACAAGAGCCAGGGCACGCAGAATCCCAACCCGAAAAGACCGGCGCCCCCTAAGAGAGCCTTCACGTTCCGCGTCACGACGAAGTATGGAAGAAAGATCATCCCATAGGGCTTCAGCAGCGTGGCGAGCCCCCAAAGGGCACCCGCGCCGAAGTCAGAAAAGCGACTCTTCCTCTTGCCGTCCACTAGGAGCCACACCATCGCGAGGACGATGAGCGTCACCACGGTGTTGATCTGGCCGAGCTTCAGCTCTCTCAGGCAAAACTTGGCGAGAACGGCTGCCGGTACGACGAGCACCGCCCAGTGGCGCGCCGCCCCTCTCGCCACGAGCCGCCGCGCGAGCACGAACATCGCGACCGTGCACGTAGCACCCAGAGCGAACCAAAACACCTTCGCGATCTCGAGTGGGAGGACGCTCAACGGAGCGTAGGCGAGCGCCGAGATGGGGAAATACTTGAACATGAAGTGCCCGTCGGACTCTCGATAGAGCGGCTCGCCTTGGAGGAGACGCCCTCCCGCCCGGTAGTTGACGCCGAAATCCACCATGTCGCCACGAATGCGAACCACGTAGATCGTCGCGAAAAACACCACCGCGAGGAGCGCGAGCGTGAGCTTTCGTCGACCGGACATGGCGCGCATGCTAGCAGTTCCCGCGCATTGAGCTATCATCTGAGGCTGTGAGCCCGCTTGCCGCCGCCCTGGCCACGACGATCCTCTTTTTCGTTCCCGGCACTTTGATAGTGGCGCTCCTGAACGGCGAAGACCGCGTCCGTCTCTCTTTCGGCGAGCAGCTCTACCTCACCATCGCCGGAAGCTTCCTCGTCTCGGGATGGGTCGCGCTGGCGCTCACCGAGGTGTCGCGCTACACGCCGCTAAACGCCGCGGGCGCGGTCGCGATACTCGCACTCGTTGGATGGGCGCTCACGCGGCGCCGCCTGAGATTCGCATTCGGCGCGTGGGACGCTCGAGAGATCGCGGTCGTCGCTGCCCTGCTGGGATTCACACTCGTCGCCTACTTCCCGCCGTTCGAGTACATCCTCGGCGGACGCGATCCCGGAATCTACGTGAATACGGGTTTTCACGTGGCGCGCGAAGGCAACCTGAAGCACCAGGATCCCCTCATCGGCACGATCCCGAAGGACGACCGTGCGTTGTTCTTTCGCGTCGACAAGGACATACCGGACTGGAGCCACTTGCGCTTCCAGGGCTACGCGCTCGAGAACCCGGACACCGCCGAGGTCGTCCCGCACGGCCTCCACCTCTACCCTACCTGGATCGGGATCACCGCCTCCCTCTTCGAAACGAAAGCCGGTCTCTACGCGACGCCCTTCTTCGCGATGCTGGGCGCGCTGGGTTGGTTCTTCGCGATGCGCCGCTTGTTCGGGATGGAAGTCGCTATCTGGACGAGCGCGCTACTCACCGGCTTTCAGATCCAAACTTGGTTCGCTCGATTTCCGAACTCCGAGGTCGTCGTTCAGTTCCTGTTCGTCGTGAGCCTGCTCACGTTCTATTTCGCTGAAGAGAAGCGATCGACGATCGCGGGCATCGTTTCCGGGATGGCGTTGGGAGCGACGCTCCTTGCGCGCATGGAGAATATTCTGTTTCTCGCTCCCGTCGGAGTGTTCTTCGGCTGGAAGCGCTTGACGGGCAAACTCGAAAAGCCCGAGATCGGCTTCCTCGGCGGCTTCGCCGTGCTCGCCGTGCACGCGGCGTTGCACGATCGGTTCGTGAGCTGGCCGTACGTCTCGAGCATTCTCGGGCGGCACTATTGGAGCTTCCTCGGTGAGAATCTTTGGTGGGTCGCGGCCGTCGGCATCGCCTTCCTCGTGATCGCCGACTGGGCCGGCCGAAGAGTCCCGAGCGGCATCTACCGAGCCATCGTATCGAACGAAGCCCGACTCATCGCCGCCATCGGTTTGTTCGCGCTCGCGGCATTCACTTATTTCGTGCGGCCCTTCTGGCATGGGCCGCGTACGGCTCCCCACGACGCGGAAGCGTTGTTTCGCATGAGCTGGTACCTGTACCCGGTAGGTCTCGCTCTCGCGATTTCCGGCGCGATGATGCTCCTCGTACGCGCGAAGAAAGCGCAGGCCTTCTTTCTTCTCACCGGGCTCACGTTCTCACTCTTCTTCTTCTACAAAGTTCGCGTGTGGCACGACCACTACTTCGCGATGCGTCGCTTCATCCCGGTGATATTGCCGACGCTCATCGCCTGCATTTCGTTGTTTCTCGTCGAACTGCGATGGGACTCGAGGCGCTTGATCCGCTGGGGCTCGCGCCTCGTCGCGGCCATTCTCCTCGTCATCTACGTGAACGACGGGAGAAAGCTATGGGCGACGGGCGGGCACGAGGAGTTCGTCGGCAGCCTCGACTTCGTGGAAGAGCTCGCGCGCCATATCGGAGACGAAGACGTCGTCATCTTCCCGAGGCGTGAGGGGCTTCACATGCTGGAGCTCCCGCTCGCGGAGCTCCACGGGAAGAACGTGCTCGAGTTCTACTCACTCAAACCACCCCGCGACCAGCTCGAGGACCTCCTCGTTCAATGGCGCGACGTCTATGGGGACGTTTTCTTCGTTACGAATTACAAGGTGTCTTTGAGCGGACTCTTCACGAGACACGTGAAGGATTTCTGGTTCGCGACCGAGAAGTACGAGTTCGGCTACACCCACGCACCGACGGGTGCCGAGCCCTTTCACTTGCGGTTCACGCTGTCGAAAGCGGTCGACCTCGACGAGCTCGCCGAGAGAGTGCCGCCCCTACCGGATGTAGACGTCGGCGGAAGCGATGATTTGCAGGTCTCGTGGTTCCACGAAAAAGAGCTCGACGAAGCCGGCACGAGCTATCGGTGGAGCCAGCGGATCTCTTCCATCTTCTTGCCGGCCATCGGTGAGGGAACCCGCTACGTCGACGTGACGCTCGCTTCAGCCGCCGACGAGGGCGCCCCGATCTCGGACGTCGAGATCCTCGTGGACGACGAGATCGTCACCAGCGTGACCCCCGGGAGCTCCTTCCAGACCTACACGATCGAGCTTCCTCGCGCGCTCATCGAGCGAGCGCCGGCGACCTATTCAATCTTGACCCTCCGCACACCAACATGGCGTCCGTCGAGCTCGCTTCCGGAAGCCACTGACGTGCGCGACCTCGGCGTGCGCGTCACGGCCGTCCACGTCCGCTAGGCCGGACGCCGTATTTCAAAAACGCAGGTTTCGAACTTGTCCCAGCTAGAAATTCGCGGTCCGTCCGTCATAGGATGTAGTGGACATTCGAAGATCGATGGCACCCGTCTCGAGCGATTGCGTGGACACGACTCTTCTCCTACGCGTAGAGCCCAAAGGCGTCCGTCCGTTCGCCTTTCGCTGCGAACATCCTTCCGTCGTGATCGGCCGCTCCGCGACGGCAGACCTCCACATCCCGCAGGATGAGTTCTTATCCCGTCGGCACGCCCGTATCTATCGCGACCACGAGCGCTGGTACATCGAAGACCTCGACTCACAGAACGAAACGGCGCTCAACGGAAGGCGACTGCGCAAGCCGCGACGGCTACGAGCGGGCGACAGTCTCAAGCTCTCGGAGTGCGCCATTCACGTACGAGCGGTGATCGCCGACGGGGAAACGCCCGACGGTGCCGGCCTGCGTGAGGGCAGCGACCCGTATCGTTCTTCGAACAGCATCCTCGAGCAGTCCGACTCCGGCGAGCTGACGAAAGCGGGCACGGACGCGGAGCTGTTCTACCTCGCGAACCGCCTGCAGGTGCTCCACCAGGCGCATCAGGCGCTAGCGACCCCCGTGAACCGCGAAGAGCTCCTCGAGGTGATCCTCGAATGCACGTTCGCGGCACTTCTTCCCGAAGAAGCGACGATCTTCGTCCGCAAGCCGGGCGAGCCGCTCACTCGTGCGGCGACGAGGAGGCTTCCGCAACTTTCGGGACAAGAGTTCTTCTATTCACAACGACTGGCCGATGAGGTGGTCGACAAGCGGGCCGGGGCACTCGTCCTCGATGCGCGTAACGACGAGCGTTTCAGCGATTCGGACAGCTTCGTCGACCTAGGTGTTCGCAGTGTCATCGCAGCCCCCTTGCTAGACCCCGAGGAGTGCTCGGGACTCATCATACTGAGCTCACGCAAGACCGTGCGCCAATTCTCCTCGGAGGACATGGAGCTTCTCGTATCACTAGCTTCCGTCGCCGCGCTCCGGCTGAAGCACATCGCGCTCGCCGACGAGGCAACCCGACGTCGGGAGTTCGACCGCGAGATCGAGCGTGCCCGTCAAATCCAGGTAGCGTTATTACCCGAGTCCCTTCCGTCGATTCCTGGATATAGCATGAGCGCGATCAACCGTCCGTCCCGGACGGTCTCCGGCGACCTATACCGCTTCGAAGAGCGAGTGGCGCACGGCGAGTACTCCGTACTCGTGGCCGACGTCTCGGGAAAGGGTCTGGCCGCTTCGCTCGTGACCGCATCGCTCGAAGCGCTCGCTGCGGGACCGATGGAGATGGGTCGGCCGCCCGATGACGTCCTCACGAAGCTCTCGCGACGGCTCTACCTGCGTACTCCGTCCGAGCGCTTCGCGACCGCGTTCTTCGCAACGCTCGACATCCGTAGCGGCCGCGTTCGCTATGCCAGCGCGGGTCATAACGCGGCGCTGTGGATTCGAGACCGAGAGATCGTCGAGCTAGAGGGCACCGGAACGCCTCTCGGCCTGTTGCCCGACGCGAGCTACGGGGTCGAAGAGTTCGTACTCGACTTTGGTGAGACGCTCGCGATCTACACCGATGGCATCACCGATACGACGAGCCGCGACGACGAGGATTTCGGGATGGACCGCCTAAAAGCCACGTGCCGCACGCACGCGCAGGCATCGGTGGAGCAGATCGCAAGCGGCATCACTGACGGCGTGGAGTCTTTCGCCGACGGCGTCCCCTATGCCGATGACCAGACCCTCGTCGTGATCCGGAGAGATCGCCCGTAACGCGCGATCCTCTCTGAACTGCCGACGGCTGGACGCATCGTACGAGAGGTTTCTTATCTCGTTCGTCCTCGTAGCTCCTAGCCGACGCGGAGGATCGTGAGCGGCTTCTGACGGAGCACGTCGAGCGTCACCACGACGCCAACGACGCTGACCGCCACTGCCGCGAGGACGACCGCGGAAGCATTGGTTAAGAACGCGACGCGGAACGGGATCTCGAGTACTTGCACGCTCAGCAAGTACGTCAGGACTTGAGCCCCCGACGCCCCGATCACACCCGCGAGCAAGCCAAGCGTTCCGTACTCGAAGAACATCATCATCGCGACGCGCCGACGGCTCGCTCCGAGCGTCCTGAAAATGGCCGTCTCGTAGCGCCGCTGATATTTGGTCATCGCGACCGAGCCCAGCAAGATGAGCCCTCCGCTCAACAAAGCGATGCTACCCACCACGGAGATAGCGATCGAGATCTTCTCGACGACGCCGCCGAGCGCGTCGAGGACGTCGCGCAAATCCACGACCGATATGTTCGGAAATCCGCTCAGCACATCTCGCTGGAACCGCGCACGTTCAATGGCCGGTGCCGGAGCCTTGATGAACCCCGCGAACGTGTTCGGCACCGAGGCGAGGCCTCCCGGTCGGAAGACGAACATGAAGCCGCCGTTTCTAGCGTCGCTCCACTCCAGAAACCGAACGCTCGATATCCGCGCTTCGAGCTCACGGCCCATGATGTCGAACGTGATGCGGTCACCGACGTCCATTTCGTAGCGATCACGCAGGCTGGACTCGATGGACACTTCGAGCTCCGCAGAGTGCGTCTCATCCCAGAACTCTCCGGCAATCACTTCCTCGTTGTCCTCGATGTGGTTCCGGTAGGTCACGGTGTACTCACGTCCGAGCCCGCCGCGCTCACGCACCTCCTCGTAGGACTCCATCTGGACGTTCGCTCCGTCGACGCGGACGACGCGGGCGCGGAGCACCGGCACCAAGTTGACGTGCGTCGCACCCGATGCCCACGCTCGCTCTTCGAGTGTTTCCGCTTGGTCCGGTTGTACATCGATGAAGAACATGTCGGGAGCTTCGTCGCTCAGCTCGACCGCGAACTGCTCCAGCAGATTCTCCTGGATGCTCCGGATCGTGAGCACGAAGCAACAACCGACACCGACCGCGAGCAGGATGACCCGGGTCTGATTTCCCGGGCGGCTCACATTCAACACCGCGTGGCGGAGCGAAAAGCTCGCTTTCTTGCTCAGAGGCGAAACGGCCCTGACGAGAGCCATCCCCGCCAAATGCAACAAGAGCGCGAGGACCCCGAACGCGCCGGACACGTACACCCCGACGAGGAGTGAATCCGCTTGCCAGCCCGCAAGCGCAACCAACGCCGCCAGCAACACGACGGAGACGCCCACCTGCAACCGATCGACGCCGGCGAGACGCTCCCGCAGCGAGAGGCGGTTCGACGACGGCCCCAGCTGGCTCTCCGGACGAAGTAGCCATAAGGGTTTGACCAGACGCACATGGAGGAGAGGAATCAGAGAGAAGAGCGTCGCGACGAGAAGGCCAATTCCCACGCCTTGCACGATCGCGGATGCCGTCAGTCCATACTCGACATCGGTCAAATCGATCCCGAGCCCGGGCGGAATGTAGCGCACGGCGAGCGCCGCAAACGCGACCCCGAGGGCGCTCCCGGCCAAGCTCAACAGCGCGACCTGCAAGAAGTAGATCGACAGCACTTGTCTCGTACTCGCACCCAAACATTTCAACACTGCGATGCTCGCGAGCTTTTGCGCGACGAATACGCGGACCACGCTCCAAATTCCGACGCCGCCGAGGACGAGGATGATGAAGCCCGCGAGACTCAAATAGTTTTCGCCGCGATTGAGCCGCCTCGCGAGTCGGTCGCCCGCTTCGCGGTAGGAGCGCACCCGCACGAACTCTTGCGAGAGCGATCCCTCCAGGTCCCAGACGAGATCCTGGATGCGCTCCTCATCGATCTTGACGAGCACCTGACGCCACATTCTCGTCGCGTATTGCTCGACGCCCGTCGCTTCCACGTCGGCGTAGTCGATGAACACCCGTGGCCCCATCGTGAACATGCTCGCGCTGCGGCCCGCTTCACGAATGACGATGCCTCGGATGGTAAAAGACTTGTCCCCGATCCGGATCGGGTCACCGACCTCGAGATCGAGTCGGGTCAATAGCTCCGGCCGGACGACGGCGCCGCCGTCCTCGAGCAGCTCGTGCCGGTAGCTCTGATTCGCAAGCTCGATGGCACCGTAATACGGAAAGTCGGCCTCGATCGCCCGAAGCTCGATCAATGTCGACGCGCCGTCATCCTCATCCACCCTGGCCATCGTGGTGGACTCGACGGAGCGTGACGTCGCAATGGCTCGATGCTCGTCGAGCTTGTCGTCGACGATGAACGACGCATTCTCGCTAAACGCACGATCGCTGTAGATGAGTACGTCGCCTCCCGTGAGCGTCTTCGACTCCTGCATCAGCGCCGTGCGGACACTTTGGATCACGGAACGTAGCGCGACCATCGAGGCGACGCCGACGGCAATGCACAGGAAGAAGAACAGGAGTCGTGACCACGAAGCGCGAAGCTCGCGGGCGGCCATCCGGGCGACGAACTTCATTGAACTGCTCTAGCTACCCGACACGGCGGTCGGGATCGCGCGCTCTTCATTGGTGTCCAACCGATCGACTTTGCCGCCCTTCAAGACGAGCGTGCGGTCCGCGCGAGAGGCCAGCGCCTGGTCGTGCGTTGCGAGCACGATCGTCGTACCGCGTCTCCGGTGGATGTCCAGGATCAAGTCGACGATGTGCGAGCCGTTGTTCGAATCGAGATTGCCGGTGGGCTCATCGGCGAGCAGGATCGGCGGATCGTTCGCGAGCGCTCTCGCTATGGCGACCCGTTGCTGCTCGCCGCCGGAGAGCTGCGAGGGGTAGTGATGGCTCCGCTCGGATAGGCCCACCTCGTCGAGCAACGCGCGTGTCTTGTCGACGGCATTGTCGACGCCGAAGATCTCCATCGGGACGATGACGTTCTCGGCCGCCGTCAAGGACGGAAGGAGGTGGAAGAACTGGAATACGAATCCGATGCGCTCGCCTCGCACGCGCGCAAGCTCATCCTCGTCGAGCGTGAGCAGCTCGATCTCGTCGACGAAGATCTTGCCGCTCGTGGGTGCGTCGAGACCAGCAATGAGTCCCAGCAGGGTGGACTTCCCGCTCCCCGAGGGTCCGATCACGGAGAGGAACTCTCCATCGGGAACGCTCAACGTGACATCGTCGAGAATGGTGAGCTTCTCCGAGCCGCTTTGTACGATCTTGCCGACGTGGTCGAGTCGGATCACGGCTGCTCCAGCATCGGCTTCAACGCTTCCCAAACGGTATTCGCCACGGCCTTTGCGCCCGCCGCGTTCGGATGTTTGCCGTCGGATTGGTTGAGCTCTTCGCGTCCCGCGACGTCAGCGAGGAAGTTCGGCAAGAACACGACCTCGCGCTCGGCCGCGATCTCCTCATAGACCTCGACGAACTCTCGCACGTAAGGGTCCTTCGGGTCGTCGCCCGCGGAGAGGCCGGCGAGCAACACCGGTATCGCCTGCGCTTCGGCCGCGTCGATGATCGTGTTCAGGTTCTTCTTCATTTCACTCGGCGGTAGACCGCGCAATCCGTCATTGCCGCCTAGCTCGAGCACCAGCACGGCGACGTCGCGATCGTCGAGAGTCCAGGCCAGGCGCCGGACGCCCCCCGCGGAGGTCTCCCCGGAGACACCTGCGTTGATGACTTCGAGAGGGTAGCCGTCGCGATCGACGAGCTCTTGAAGGACCGCAGGGTAAGCTTCGTTATGGCCAATTCCGAAACCCGCGGTCAAGCTATCGCCAAAGGCAATGATCTTCGCTTGCCCGCTGCGGTCCGGCCCGACGGAGGCTCGGCTCGCGCGCGCGC
>Ga0315338_1000463_pt1 | contig 92717 bp, 88 predicted proteins | sample ASW8metaG_FD_204518 | JGI IMG/M metagenome (GOLD analysis project Ga0315338, IMG submission 204518) | Ammonia-oxidizing marine archaeal communities from Monterey Bay, California, United States - ASW #8 | ecosystem: Environmental > Aquatic > Marine > Coastal | place: USA: California | collected...
AGTCATGATGATAAAGCCTTCTACCTTCGGAAGATGCTCGGCCAATGCCTCGATCAATGGCATGAAAGTCAAATCAACGAAGATATATTTATCCTCAGCATGATTGGCAATATAGGCAATTTGCTCGGGGAATAGCCGCGGATTAATTGTATGGCAAACCGCCCCCATACCGGAGACACCAAAATAAATCTCCATATGCCGATAACCGTTCCAGGCAATGGTTCCCATACGATCACCAAGGGTCACGCCAAGCCGGCCCAATGCCTGCGCCAGTTTCTTGGCCCGCAGGTTCAGTTCGCGGTAATTCGTCCGGTGAATTGGTCCCTCGACGGAGCGGGAAACAATTTCCACGTCGCCATGGTTTCTACCTGAATACTCAATGAGTGAAGAGATCAGCAACGGCCGATCCTGGATAAGTCCCAACATATTTTTATCCCTGTTTTTTACGTGTTGCTCGTTTATGAAGCGCAGCATAAAAGCCATGTGCGCTTAGGTAAAGCCCCTTATGAAAGGCTCCCTTTATCACCCTGTTCTAAAGTATCTTTCCCTGAATAATTAATACCTGACTGACAACAACCCATCGGTTGTTCAGGTCGGGTCGAGAATTCTCGTGACTTTGGTATCATTAAGCTGCTTTCATATATCGTGACTGATACGGATACAAAAACATGTTTATAAAAATTCTAAAAATCCTTGGAGGCGCGATTGTTATACTCGGTGTTGCCGTCAGCTTGTTGCTATTCACGCCACTGGGCATTCGTCCGCTGAGTCTGATTTTCCCCATGGGAAACATTGCGCCGATAAATTTCAAGACACTTACGCTTAAAGACAGTCCTAATCAGTATCTTGTCTGCCCAGAGGATTTCTGTGTGGCGCCGATAAATGTCGCCAGCCCGGTTTTTGCTATTCCGGTGGCATCACTGAAACTGCAATGGGACGATATGCTAATGCGTCAGCCGCAAGTCACCCGTTTACAGGCTTTGTCAACGGATCGGCAGGAAACGGTCATTCAAAGAACGGACTGGATGCGATATCCCGATATAATTACCGTGGAATTTATCCCGCTTGGGACAGGGCAATCAAGCTTGGCCATTTATAGCCGCTCCATCTACGGTCGTCAGGATTTTGGTGCCAATCAGGACCGTATCAAACTCTGGATTTCAGATTTAAACAAATAAGCAATTTGTTGGGGGATAAATCTAACTTTTATTCTGAATAATACTATCTGCCCACCTGATAAAATCTGCCGTCACCTCATCACGATTGATCTCATTGAGTATCTCGTGCCGAGCATCTTCATAAAATTTGTGGCTGACATTCGTAAATCTGGCGGCGTCATAGGCGTCAAGTAGGCGCTTAACCCCTTTCGTGTTTTCTCCCACAGGGTCTGCCGCGCCGCTCATCACATGGATTGGCATATCCTTGTTTACTGTGGAAAGCGCCGCGTCGCTCGCTACACGTGTCAAGGCATCCAGCATCCTAATCCAGGTCGCCACCGAACATTCAAAACCGCAAAGCGGATCCGCGACATATTTATCTACCTCGGCCTCGTCACGGGAAAGCCAGTCGCTTTCTGTACGGTTCGGCTTGAATGCCTTGTTAAAAGCCTTGAATGTCATGCCGGACATGACCGGGCTGTGCCCTTCGGCACCGAGCCGCAGCTTTTCAAGCCGTGTCACCGCCTGCCCGATTTTTCCCAGCGCCCCCGGCGGTCCGTTTGTCGCGGAAAGCGCAACACCGACGACTGTATCCCCATGCTCCGCCATATATTGCTGAACCATGAAGGATCCCATGGAATGACCAAACAATATAACTGGCACGCCGGGATGCCGTGCGGTTATCTCCTGATTTAGAAAAAATATATCTTCAACGGCTTTATTCCAGCCATCCTCATCCGCCATATGACCCGGTGCCCGCCCCTCAGGAACACTCTTGCCATGCCCACGGTGATCGTTGGCATAGACCGCATAGCCACTTTTGTTCAGGACAGCGGCAAAACGGGCATACCGTGCCCCATGTTCGGCCATGCCATGAGCGATTTGCACAATTGCTTTGGGCTCGGCGGTAGTTGGCCAGTGATAGCAATGAATTTGCAATCCATCTTTACTTACAAATTGAAAATCATCTGCCATGCTCAGTCACTCCTTTTCGGCTCATTTAGCCATGATCGTCCGCCTCAAACAACAGCCTTATCAAACTTCGCTTTGACAGGGCCTTGTGGAAGGTCTTAAAACTAACGAAGGACAATAAAAATCAAACAAGGAAAAATGCGATGTCTAGTCCCAGCTTTCTGCAAGGAAACTCCCTCGCCGCCCGTGATGCGAAAAGCCTGATCCACGCGTATACGGATCTTTCAACTCATGAAAAGCAGGGCCCGCTGATTATTGAGCGCGGCAAAGGTATTCATGTCTGGGATGACAACGGCAAGGAGTATATCGAAGGCCTCGCAGGGCTCTGGTGCACGTCCTTCGGATTTGGGGAAGAAGAGTTGATCAATGCTGCGATCGATCAGATGCGCAAGCTCCCCTACTATCATTCTTTTGCCAGTAAATCGACGGAGCCCAGCATTCGTCTGGCCGAAAAACTTCTCGAAATTGCACCTGCCGAGTTTTCAAAGGTATTTTTTGTCAATTCCGGCTCTGAGGCGAACGATACCGTCGTCAAGCTTGTCTGGTACTATAACAACGCGCTTGGGCGGCCCAAGAAGAAGAAAATCATTGCCCGGCAGAAGGGGTATCATGGGGTCACCGTTGCTGCGGCGAGCCTGACCGGACTGCCACCTCTGCATAACGACTTCGACCTCCCTATCCAGGGGATCCTGCATACCAGTTGTCCGCATTACTACCGATTTGGCCTTGATGGTGAAAGCGAGGAAGAATTTGCAAGCCGGATGGCCGATGATCTCGAAAAACTGATCCTGAAGGAAGGCCCCGATACAGTCGCAGCTTTCATTGCAGAACCTATTATGGGAGCTGGCGGCGTTATCATTCCGCCCGCCACATATTTTGAGAAAGTCCAGGCAGTGCTTCGGAAATATGATGTGCTAATGATCGCCGATGAAGTCATCTGTGGGTTTGGGCGCACAGGGCAAATGTGGGGCTCGCAAACCTTCGATATCCAGCCCGATATCCTCTCCTGCGCCAAGGCGCTTTCAAGTGCCTATCTTCCCATTGCCGCCGTCATGGTTTCGGAAGATATCTTCCGCGGTATGGTCAGCCAAAGTGAAAAACATGGGGCCTTTGCCCATGGCTATACATATTCTGGTCATCCCGTCCCGGCAGCTGTCGCCATGCGCACTATGGAGTTGATGGAGGAGCGGAATATACTTGGTCATGTCCGCCATGTTACGAAGCGGTTCGTGGATCGTTTTAACGCCCTCGCCGACCACCCCCTGGTGGGTGAAGTTCGGGTTTGCGGCCTTATCGGTGCTGTCGAGTTGGTCGCCGACAAAAAAACCAAACGCTCCTTCGATCCTAAATTCAAGGCCGGGCATAAGGCTTATGAAGCGATGCAGGAAGAAGGTGTGATCAGCCGGGCTGTTGCCGGGGATAACATGGCTCTCTGCCCGCCGCTGATTATCACCGAGAGTGAAATCGATGAAATGTTCGACCGCTTTACCCGCGGCCTTGATAAAGCGGCGGCGTTAGCCTTCACAGAAAATTGGCGCGAGGATTGATGGCCATGGCAAGAGCTATCCATGATAATTAATACTACTATTTAAAACAATAGTATTAATTATCATCTCGCACTAGAAATGCGGGTTCATAGTTTTTTAGACATTTTAGAAGAAAATTATGTCTATGAACAAGCACTCGACATCAGGCTGGCTGGAACGGCTGCTGCTGCGTCTACCGAAAAGAACGATCCTTCTTCCGGTGGTGGTTGCTGTTGTCATGATCGCCAGTGTCGTAACGATGTGGCAACTGGTCAGGACTGAGCAAGCCCTTCGGTTAAATGCCGATACACGAAGTAATCTTGAGCATTTTGCAGCGCGACTGGAATCCCATATCGAGACACGATTAGCCGTCGGCGAGCATATGCGCCAAGAATTTGAGGATGGTCGTATACGGAGTACGAAAGATTTTCAAATGGAGGCCGATTCCGCTCGCGAGGCCTTCGGAGATTTTCAAGCCATAAACTGGGTCTCTGCTGATGGGATCATCGCATGGGTTACGCCGTTAAAGGGGAACGAGGCAGCCTTGGGGTTGAACATCAGAGAGGTTGCAGCAGCAAAGGACACCTTCCTAAAAGCTGAGCACACCGGGCTTTCACAATTTACTCCGCCAATAGACCTCGCTCAAGGTGGCAAGGGATTTGTCGGATACATCCCTCTGGCTGCCGAGGGTGTCATTCTAGCCTATATCAACATGGTTTTCCGTATCGAACCGCTAGTGACCAGCGCCTTGGCCGATGACCTTCTGGATAGTTACTGTCTTACAATTAGCGACAGCGGCAAAGTAGTCTACGAAAGCATACATAACGTCGTAAATGCCGACGAAGAAGTCTCCCGAAACATCAAGGTTGGCGTGCGGAATTGGGCGGTTGCAATATCTCCAACCACTCATACTTTGCTGGCGAAGGAAACGATCGTTGATGAATTGATATTGATCGTCGGCATCACCTTCTCTCTCATCGTCGCGTTTCTTGCGCATATGGCCATGGCGCATCAGCAGAAGCTACGGGCAAATGACAAGATGTTCCGCACCTTTATCGAATACTCACCTTCAGCAATCATGATCAAGGACCTGAGCGGACGTTATTTGCATACAAACAGCCTCTGGCAGCAATGGTTCAATCCAAAGGGTTTTGAATTAAAGAACAAAAGGGTCGACGATATGTTCCCCGCTGATTTTGCAGATATTGTAAAACGGGAGGATAGTCGTGTTATCAAGGAAAAAGGAGCTATCGAGGAGGAACTCATAACAACCGCTGGCGATGGCGGTAAGATTACAGCCTTGATGCAGAAATTCCCCATCATGGACGACAGCGGTAGGATAGTCGCCATAGGCGGCATCCATACGGATATCTCAGCTCGCAAGAAAACTGAGGAAACTCTGCGCCTGGCATTGGCAAAAGCCGAAGAGGCAAATCATTCAAAATCTAAATTCCTGGCGACCATGAGCCATGAGCTCCGAACACCGCTCAATGCCATCATTGGTTTCAGTGATATTATGTATGGCCAGTATTTTGGCGCCATTGGATCTGAAAAATATATTGAATATGCCAAAGATATCAATATTTCCGGCAAGCATTTGCTGGCACTTATTGATGAAGTTCTTGATATCTCTGCCATTGAATTGGGTGGCCGCGAGCTTGTCATGGAACCCCTCGCTCTAACAGGCATCCTCACGGAATGCGTAAAATCATCGGAGCCCCGGGCCCGAAAGAGACGACTGCACCTGTCTTTGGAAACATTTGCAGATCTTCCGCCGATCCTGGCAGATGAAACTGCTGTCAAACAGATTTTCCTCAATCTGCTGACAAACGCAATCAAGTTCTCCATTCCCGGTGACAGAATTACACTGTCGACGACGATGACGGAACAAGATGTCATTATTGCAGTTGCGGATACGGGCCAGGGAATTGGCGAAGAATACCTGTCCACCATCACGGAGCCCTTTGTGAAGGGCGAACACAGCTCCCTCGTTGCTAACGAAGGGGTCGGGCTCGGACTATCCATTGTGAAATCACTTGTGGATGCCCATAATGGCGATATCCGCATTGAAAGTGAGCTTGGAACCGGCACGACAGTCTTTGTGTCATTTCCGAAACTGGAACGTCAACTTGCGGCCTGACGATATAACGACCCGCAATACTGATGGTTTATTTCCAATCAAGATTTGGTAAAATAACTCCTAAGGCATTAGTCTCTGATTTCAAATACAGGAAATCAACGGAGATAAGCACATGCCCTGGATCGATACCGTCAGTTATGAAGACGCAACCGGCAAACTAAAGAAGCTGTATGACCGCGTAAAGGGCCCAGGCGATAATGTCGACAATATCATGATGATGCATTCACTGCGTCCTCACAGCATGGAAGGACATATGGCGCTTTACAAACATGTCCTTCATCACTCCGGCAATAAAGTGCCGAAATGGTTTCTGGAAACCCTTGGTGTTTGGGTTTCCTCCCTCAACAACTGTGACTATTGCGTTGAGCATCACTTTGCGGGACTGAAACGATTGCTGAAAGATGACGTTAAAGCCAATGCGATCCGTACCGCCATCAAAAATCGCGATATCCCTACCACCCCTCTGGAGGACAAACAAAAGATCGCAATGCGCTATGCCGAGCAACTGACGCTGGATCCCAGCGGCATGACAGAGGAGATTATCGTTCAACTACGCACAGAGGGTTATTCCGATGGCGAAATACTGGAAATTAATCAGGTTTCCGCCTATTTCAGCTACGCAAATCGGACGGTTCTCGGGCTCGGATGCTCCACTGACGGAGATATTATGGGCTTATCCCCCAATAATTCCGAGGATCCCGACAGTTGGAGCCACACTTAGCCGACAATCTGCCATAGCAGGAACAGGCACACCAACCAGCCAACGGTATAAGCGACCGTTCTGAGGAACGGTATTCCCATTGTATAGATTACGGCATGAGCTACTCGTGCGTAGAAGAAGGTCGCAGCGGCCGTTACCGTGGCGGCATCGGCTTTGCCAGACACATTTAGGATCAGGACAAGAATTGCGAAAGGCGCCAGCGATTCCACCAGGTTCATATGAACCCGTTGACTGCGTTGCGCCCATTCCGGCAGCGCAGAATATTTTGGAACATCTGTCGTCCCGGATTTAAGACCGAAAACACCCGCACCAGCGGTCGTATAAGGGATCCAAAGGATAAGACCAAGACCCGCGCTTAGCGCAAGCCAAAATAATTCACCTGCCATGATTTAAATCTCCTTATTCCAATAAAGCTCTGATGAAATAGTAGGGTAAATTTGGCGTCCTTGCCAATAACCGCTTCGATACAAGCAGCTTTAAATGACAAGCAGATTGCTATTTTACTGATTTTCCGGTTTTGGGTTGATTGAAATGGGGATCGGCTCACCTATGCGGCGGACCGTTGGGGCACCGGGGACATTCCATTTCAACAAGGCGATATGCCACAATCCAGGGCATTGCCGGGATGGATCAATGAGGCCCATATGACCCATATCCCGAATGATGTCAGCCGCTTGCCAGGATATAGGGGCCTCTCCCCGTTTAAAAGAAGGCTGCCAGGGCTGACGTGCCAGCTCATAAATATCAGTGGCGTCCGGATGACGGAAATCGAGGAGAGAGCAGGACGACACCTCGAACTGGATCAGCACCCGCGGTGGATCTTCCCACCTAACATATCCGCTAATGGCCACCCGAGCGCTTCGCTCGTCGGGGCTGAGATATAGCGCATCCTGTCCAGCGCGATTGAAACGTGCGGCAGGGCGGTGCGTATGCCCTTGCTCCAGATGAATGTCCGTATCGTCTGTATAGACGATACGGACAAATGTGCCCTCGACATCGGTAAACATGGAGAAAACCTGCTACGGATAAAAACCTCATCCGGGTACTAGCAGGGACACCGATTCTCGTCCAGAGCAAATCCCAAAAGGTCAAACCGAGCGGGTCAGACCACCATCAATTCGAATATTCTGCCCCGTCATATAGGCAGCTTCTTCCGAGGCGAGATATCCAATCAGTGCCGAAACCTCTCCTGCCTTGCCGTAACGCCCCATAGGAATTCTGGCACGGCGATCGTCAGTTTCTGGCAAGCTGTCAATAAAGCCCGGCAGGATATTATTCATGCGCACATTATCCGCCGCAAATTTATCTGAAAACAGCTTGCTAAAACCCGCCAACGCCGCGCGAAACACACCGGAGGTTGGAAATAGCGGATCGGGCTCAAACACCGCAAACGTGGAGATATTGATAATCGTTCCCCCGCCTTGCGCTGCCATTATAGGGGCCAGAATTCGGGAAGGACGGATAACGTTCAATAGATAGACTTCCATACCGTCATGCCAATCATCGTCACTGATTTCCATCAGCGGCCCCTTTGGACCGTGGCCTGCGGAATTAATCAGCACATCTACCCGGCCCCATCGTTCCATGGCACCGTCAATCAGCTGCTGAATATCGTGGATTGAACGATTTGATCCGGTAACCCCATAGCCACCCAATTCCTCGGCAAGATTTTTTCCTTTGCCTGAAGACGACAAAATCCCGACGTTAAATCCGTCTGCTTTCAAACGCACAGCCGCGTCGGCGCCCATACCACTGCCGCCCGCTGTAATAAGGGCTACTTTTTCTAATGCCATTGTCTTTTCTCCTATGGTGTAAATTGCCAGCAGTATGCGCGGAGCTTGTTATCTTGACTAATCATGTCTTATCGCGCAAGACTGTAGAAAATCTACTGCCTAGTGAAGGTCAAGCTTGCGAACACTCAATCTGAATGCCTTGAAAATGTTCGATGCAGCCGCGCGGCACTTAAACTTCCGGCTGGCCTCTGAGGAACTGCATCTTACGCAGGGGGCGGTGGCGCAGCAAATCCGCCGGTTAGAGAAAGACTTGACCGTTCAACTTTTCCACCGCAAGGCACGTGGCCTTGCATTAACAGAATCCGGACGGAGCTATTATACTTCCATTCGCCGCGCCCTGGCTATTATCGAAGACGCAACGCGTAAATTCCTGCCCGATGCCACCCGGCTAACCCTGAGCGTCACACCATCTTTTGCGTCAAAATGGCTGGTCCCGCGATTGAGTGATTTTGCTCACGCCCATCCGGAGATCGAAGTACAAACGGTGGCGAGCGAAGGACTGGCGAATTTTCAATCCGATGGCGTGGATATCGCCATTCGTCAAGGTCTCCCTTCAACAGCGGCAGGGCTTCGTGTCACCCTTCTTGCCCCTTTGGATCTATGCGCTGTCTGCAGTCCTGATTACGCGAAAAATATTGGGGCAAGCCGCGATCTGGAGACGTTTGCCCAATTGCAACTTGTTCAGGACAGCCATAACCACTGGAACGCCTTGCTGGACAATGCGGGGGTCAAAGCCCGCCAACGGCCTGTGCAATTTAACCAAACCGCCCTTGCCATGGACGCCGCAGCAAACGGCCAGGGTATTGCCCTCGCCCCGAAACTACTGCTAGGTAACGAACTCGCCGCAGGAAAGCTCGTTGAAGTTTGGCGGATTAAGAGCCTTGCTCAGAATGGCTTCTACATCGTCTATCCTGACAGCAAAGCCCCCATACCTGCGAGGGACACTCTTGTAGAATGGATTATTTCGAAAGCCAGTGCCGCATGAAATTCTGGAAAAAATGCCTGATCGGCGTATCTGTTCTCCTCTTGTTGGCTGTTATGGTTATCCTTTGGCTCGGATGGTCTCTTGGCGCTCATATGTCCGATGATCGGCAGAAGCGATTGCAGGCATCTTCTCAATATAAGGACGGCGGTTTCGTCAATGTCGAGCCTCAGGCAGCATATGAAGTTACCCTGGATTATTTCCGCGAACAGTTCTTTGGCGATCAGCAGCGGGATCCGCAAATCGATATCCCCGTTACTTTCCTGAAAGCCGATGACTTGAAAACGAGGCCAGAGTCGGGATTGCGGGCGACCTGGCTCGGCCATGCGACAGTACTTCTGGAAATAGATAGCTATCGGATACTGACCGACCCTGTTTTGTCAGAGCGCGTTTCCCCATTTCAGTTTATTGGACCAAAACGTTTCCACCCCGCACCGATTGAGCCCGAACAACTCAGTGGTATTGATGCCGTTGTTCTATCCCATGATCATTATGACCATCTGGACGAGACGACGGTGCGCCACCTGGCAAAGCAGGGAACTGAGTTCTATGTTCCTTTGGGGATTGGGGCACATCTTGAGGGTTGGGGTGTCTCACAAGACCGCATACATGAGATGGACTGGTGGGAGGAGAAGCTTCTTGGTGATATCACTATCGTCGCCACGCCAAACCGTCATTATTCAGGCCGCGGACTTTTCGACTACAAAACAACACTCTGGGCGTCATGGTCTATCCTGGGACCAGAGCATCGCGTCTTTTACAGCGGCGATACCGGCTATTCCACATTGTTCCGGCAAATTGGCGACCGGTTCGGGCCCTTTGACCTCACCCTCATCAAAATCGGTGCCTATGGCCCCGGACAAGCCTGGCTCGATGTTCATATGACCCCGGAAGATGCAATCCGGGTGCATCAGGACGTTAGTGGAAAACAGATGCTGCCTGTCCATTGGGGAAGCTTTAACCTCGCCATTCATGACTGGGATGAACCGATCAAACGTGCCGTCCTCGCAGCGGAGCAAAACGGCATTCAACTCCTCACTCCCCCAATTGGGGAAACTCTAAATCTGGATCAGCCGTTCACGAATACTCACTGGTGGGAAAAACGCCAGTAAAACTGAAAGCTCATTTCATCCATTCACGAATGTCAAAGCATAAACCCTTAATCACCAAAATGCTCCATCTTGGCGTCCCCTGCCCGCCTGATGTCATTCGCGGCGCTCGTCAATAGAGCCGCCACTTCTTCAAGCCGACTGGCATATCGCCCCCGGTCATCATCAAATCGTTGTCCAAGAATATCTTGATCCAGCATTTCACGGCCCATCCAGGAAATATGGCGGGCGTATTCGCTGCTTGCAATATGTACAGGATCGGCCAAACACAACTGATCAAACCGCGTATAATCTGGAAAGCCTGTTTCACCCGGCACAAATCCATTTACCATGGTAATACGCTCCCCAATCTCACGAAGGGCTGTCGCGCGATGCACGACCATGTTCCCCTGCTGCATCACAGCGTATCCAGCACCGGGGACATCCGGAGCCACGATGCGGTCTTTTGGTAAAACAGCACCCGACGCCGTTAGTTCCTGCATTTCATGTTTTGTGCCCTTAAAATATTCGAAACTACCGCCTTCAATGGCATTTGGATCGGTTACGAAGAGGACGTAGTCCAAACGGAGGGTATCCACATGCCATTTATCAACATTCTTGCCGATCTGGTCCGGGTTATAATTGAGATGGCCCAGTTGATGCGGCAGGCTATGCGGCAGTATCACCGTACCGCAGACTTCAGAAAGGAATTCTGCTACCTCCGGAGATAAGCAAAGATCACGTAAAAAACGCGACTGATAAGCTCCGCCACGAACCATTCGCGATATCCGTTCAACCGTTCTGACATAAGGTGTCAAGTTGCGGGCAACCTCAGCCAAGCAAGCGACGCCCTCGTCGCTAAGGATACGGAAACTCGACGTGACGCCGAGATCACACGGGCACCGGGCAATCTCTTTATCACCATAACCAAGTTCCCCCAGCGAAACGATATGCGTTGGTTTTTCCAACTTAAGATGCCGTGCCGGATCAAATACTGGCTCATCCTGCAACATCGGAAACCCCGCAGGCTGGATCGTTGGAAATTGCAACGGCTTGGAAATATTCATAAAAATCGCCTCACATCAAATTCTATACTGGTCAAGATTATCTGAATTTAATAGTAATGAAAAATTGATAATTTTAGTTATTTACATTAATATTTTTCATATGCTGAATCTCGAATGGCGACATTTCAGACTTATCCAGGCAATCCGTGATAATGGCTCCCTGACGGCGGCAGCGCAATCCGTCGGGCTTACCCAACCAGCTGCAACGCACCAAATCAAGGAAGCCGAGCGGCGTATCGGAACCTCTCTAGTCAGAAAACAAGGACGACATCTGCAACTATCCGAAGCCGGAAATCTCATTGCAGAAACAGCGGAGCAATGCAGCCCGATTTTGATGAGAGCTGAAAGCCAGGCGCGCAATGTTGGCCACGAGAATATTCAACGTTTACGCATTGCATTTGGCTTGCAAGATGATCTTCGCTGGGCAGCCTGTGTCGCTCAGCATATAATGTCAGGCCCGCAGCCTATTCAATTGGACCTCATAAATTCAGGAAGCCAACGGCCGACGCAAATCCTGCGGCATGGACTGGCTGATATGGCGATAGAAATTGGAGAAAGTCATTTTTCAGAGCTAAAACGCCTGCATCTGGGCGATGACGAACTGGTATGTTTGCTATCTCCAGATCACCCGCTGGCCGGAAATAGCACCATCTCCGCCGCCGATATTTCAGAAAATGTCTATCTGGCGCATAGCCTCGCCCCCCTGCCCGGCTTCGAGCTAGAGACCGTTTTCCGGCCCGCCGGGCAATATCCGAAACATGTAGCACAAGTGCAATCATTAGCCGCGATCAAGCAAATGATAGCTGCCAACCTCGGCGTTAGTATTCAACCCCTATCCGTCGCAACATCGAAAATCCTGGAGGGATCCATCATTGCCAGGCCGCTGACGCCCCAGCCCTTATATCAGCCATGGTACCTGCATTGGCGAGAAGAGGTGTTTGACGGGCTAGGGCCGGAAGCTCCGGGGAGTATTGCCGCTATCCTTAGCAGGCACATCACGAGTACTGAAGGAGGGGCGACGCTTTACACGGCATAATTAATGTTAGCGGGATTGCTCTAGGCGGGGGCTCATGAGCAATCCCACTAACGATAGCTTGGTCAGGCTGCCCTGACTTCTGCCATAAAGTCCGTAATTTTTGACTGCAAGCTAGAAGCCAGTTTATCGAGCTCCGTCGAAGCGCTCTGGACTTGCGAGGCTGCAGCACCCGTTTCGCCACTCTTGACTGAAACCTGCTCGATTTTTGCAGAGACATCATCGGTTCGTGATGACGCTTCCTGCACATTTCGGGAGATTTCATTTGTGGCTGCGCTTTGCTCTTCTATCGCAGAGGAAATGCTGACAGTTGCTTCCTGGATGGATCCGATCACGCCGCCAATTGACGTGATGGCGGAGACAGCTACGTCACTCGCCCCCTGCATTTCATTAATCTGCCCTGTGATTTCCTCTGTCGCCTTGGCTGTTTGCGTTGCAAGACTTTTCACTTCCGAGGCGACGACCGCGAAGCCTTTCCCGGCTTCCCCGGCTCGGGCTGCTTCAATGGTAGCATTCAAAGCAAGCAGATTAGTCTGTCCAGCGATGTCATTAATGATATTGATGATATCGCTGATTTTCTTGGACATGTCGGCAAGTTCGCTGACGGATTGACTGCTTTTTTCCGCTTCCGAGACGGCATCAGACGACGTCTGACTAGCTTGCTGTACCTGTCGACTTATCTCACTAATGGACGAGGTTAGCTCTTCCGCAGCCGAGGCAACAGTCTGAACATTGCTAGACGCCTCACGGGATCCATCTGCAACATCGGTCGTTAATTTCTGAGAACTATCTGCCGTGCCGACCAACTCCGTCGCCGTTGCGTTCAGTTCCGTCGCAGCATTGGCAATGCCGGACACGAAATCACCAACGCTCTTTTCAAAATCATCTGCGAGTTTTACCATTATTTCTTTACGCTCGCGCTCAGCCGTTGCCTTGCGGTCAACTTCAGCCTGACGATCTTTTTCTTCCCTGTCCGCATCCGCCTGGCGTTGCTCCTCTTTTGCTGCATCGGCTTCTTGACGTGCCTTTGTCGCTTCCACCGTCAGGCGCTTCGCCTCGATCCCATTTTCCTTGAAGACCTGCAACGCCGCAGCCATATTCCCGATTTCGTCACGGCGATCCTGCGCAGGAACTTCTGTCTCCAGATTTCCATCTGCAACCATCTTCATCGCGCCGGTTATTTGGTCAACCGGGCGGGTAATACTGCGCGCCGTCAGAAAGGTCACAACAGCGGAAATCAACAATCCAATCCCCAGCAATATTTGTTCGGCAATGAAGAGTGTATGTATCTCTTCGGAAATGAGGTCTTCGTCCGCCACCAACAAATGATGCTGATTGGCGACCATGCCGCCTTCGCGAACGCCATTCTCACCTTTTTTGCCCGCGAGGGTCGTGAGTAAAGCATTTGCCCGCGGCGCGGCTTCCGTCACCAGGAGAAAATTAGCCATATTGGCCTGCTTGGACTTGCCAATAGTGAACATTTCTTCCGGCAGGCCGTCAAATTCCGTACGCGCTTCAGACATTTTGTCGAAACTTGCCTTCTGAGACGGCGTCAGAAGGGCAGTTTGACCTGCCAGGTCCTTGAATCTTTTCGTATTCTTCGTCCATAACGTGGTAAAATTATTTACAAATTTATCTTCACCCGTTTGCAAAAAGGCCTGGATGCTCGCAAGGCTCAGACCCATGGTGCCCTCTACATCGGCCATCATACCCAGTAAGGCTTTTCTCTCCGGCGTTGCCGCCAGCTTTTGCTCCTCATCGATCATTTTTGTAATTTCCGAAACAATGACGGCGGCGCGTGGTGCGGCTTGATTTAACAGGATTACAGTTGCAGGATATTGTTCAGGACTGTTCGCAATCGCCTCGACTTTTGCCTGGGCGATACGAAATTCAGCAAGTATTTTTTTGAGTTCCTGCCATTCTTCTACGTTGGCCGGATTAGTCCAGGATTTGGAAAGCACATCCATTCGCGATTTTACGTCATCAATTTTATGCCATGCAGCAGCCCGTTCCACCTTAAACGCAGCATTGCCCGTGAGCATCCAGCCGCGAAGTGCCGCCAAAGACATGTTAATATCACCGACCATCTCGCTGCTAGCCTCTGCGGTCGGAACACGCAGCTTAACTATGCGCTCCATTCCCTCTTCCACATGACCAATCTGATTAATGGTAAAACCGACAGCTGCCGTCAAAATAAGGACAATCGCAGAGAAGCCCAGGATCAGCCGTGTCCGTATTTTAAGATTTGCTAACATAGCGAGATTTAGCTTATACATAATACTCTCCAAGAAAACGCTAAATACTAATTTAGTTTGGATAAAGTATTACTATATTCGATAATATTTAGTTAAAAATCACTGTTTTTTGATATAAAACTAGCCTATAAATATTAAAATACAATATACATCAATTACTTATAGAAAATCTCTTTCAAGTATAGAACTATTAAAACGAGTGAATAAAAGAGCTCACTTAAATCATTCCGATTTAAAATCACTTCTTTCGATTATGCCCGGTTAGCTAACCGCGCCCGGCAAGCAATAATCAGAGAAACTTCAGAATGGGGCGAATCTACTCCCATATCGCCTGCACGATCACGACCTCGGCGGGGTCGCAACTTCTCGCATACTGCCGTCGGCCACAGCGAAGGGTTCCCCATCCGCAATAATGACGGCACGGTCCGTCATATAGGCAAAATCAAACATGGCATTCAGGACCACATTGGTCCTGCCTTGATACTCCTGAGGGAAATAAAGGCAAATCCCCATTTGATCATCCAGCTTCTTATAAGTGTAGCGCGCTTCGCCAACAATCTTCCCGTCAGCCGTCACATAGCACGAATTTGTGGTTTCATACGAAACGATGTGAGTTGTTATATCCAAAAAATCTCCCTCTACGGAATGATGAATACCTGTCCATTCGATACTTTTGCCGACGAGGGTGTCTGGTGCCATTGCCATTTCCGCCTCCACTATGTGCTTTTAAACTCACTCATCTCTCACTAATCGCCAGTCTGGCTGCAAGCCCGAGGAAAACGAAGCAGGTCAGATAGGCGAAGAGGCGATTGATAGTTCTATATGTTATGAGCAACTTGCCGATGGAGCCTGCAAAACCGCCGACCAGTCCATTGATGATTGTCCCGCCAATGTTCAGGATTAGGCCAAAAATCAAAAATTGCAGGATTGTTGAGCCTTTCGCCGGGTCAACAAATTGCGGGACGAAGGCCAGGATGAAGATGGCTACTTTCGGATTGAATAGATTGACAATTGCGCCATCCCTCCAGGCTTTGACGTTGCCGCTGGCATCCACTTTTGCGGAGACCATGAGGCTGCCCCTTTTACGGAAGGCCTGAATAGCCAGCCATACCAGATACCCAACCCCGGCCCAACGTACCGCCTCAAAGGCAATCGGATACGCCGCCAACAAGGCCGCCAGCCCGAATGCGGCCAGCAATGAATGGATCAACGCCCCGGTAGCCACACCCAAACTGGCGAATATTCCCGCGCGCGGCCCGGATTTCAGCCCTGTCCCCAGGCAAAACATCATATCGCTGCCCGGTGTTAAATTCAGCGCCAGCGCGGCGGGAATAAACAGGATCAGCTGGAGCGGGTCAATGAACATTCAATTTCAATAATTTTGCGGCGGATCTATACGTGCTGGCCGCCGTTAATATGGACTTCAGCACCAGTGACATAAGACGACGGGGCATCGCAGAGAAAATAGATAGTAGAGGCAACTTCTTCCGGACGGCCCAGCCGACGAAGCGGGATATCCTTGATCATATCTTCTGTTCCCGGCGATAAAATGGATGTGTCAATCTCTCCCGGTGCAATGGCATTGACGCGAACACCGTAGGGGCCGAAATCAGAAGCCATCTCACGCGTCAGCGCCGCCAACGCCGCTTTAGATGTCCCGTAAGCGGCCCCGGCGAATGGATGTACATGCCCTCCTGCAATAGAGGTCACATTGACAATCGCACCCTTCCCGGCCACCAGTTCATCAAATAATCCCTGGGCCAGCATCAGCGGCGCAAAAAGGTTTACATTATAGACATGTAACCAATCGGCATAATCAGAGTTGAGGGTACTAAAGCGCTCCCCATCAGGGCCCTTGGGTGAAATACCGGCATTATTGACCAGCGCGTGAAGGGGTACTCCGTCCAGCTTTTCGCGGATAAGCTCAATGGATCTTGGCAGGCCCCCAATATCCGCCAAGTCTATTTGCAAATGATCTTTTTCCCCGCCCTCCCAGGGACAATATTCAGAGAATGCCTGTCGGGAAACCGTCAGAACTCGCCAGCCCGCAGCACTAAACCGCTTTACCGTCGCGTGACCAATACCTCGGCTGGCGCCGGTAAGCAGGAGAACTTTTTGCGTCTCTGACATCAGATCCTCTTCCTGCGTTGACAATTCAATACACATCCATTCAATGCCGCTACAATAGCGACAGAGACTGTCTAAGGGAACTCACTTTATCTTATTGTCGTCGTTTCCCATAACGATCATGCAATTACATTTTGATATTTTCCGGCACCCGGCTGCAGACGGTTTCCGCAGCCATATAACCAGATAGAAAAGCTCATCATCTGTCATCTCGTGCTTTTCAACAAAATCCAGCAAATAAGCACGGCCGGCATGCCGCTGGTGGGAAGAACGCCAGTAAACCGAAAGCCCCGTTCATCCGTTCCTGGATGCCAAACGGGCTCCCGACGCCTTTCGTTCCTGCATTTCATAAGGGCCGAAAAAGAATTAAGGCTTTACACGGCATAATTAATGTTAGCGGGATTGCTCTAGGCGGGGGCTCATGAGCAATCCCACTAACGATAGCTTGGTCAGGCTGCCCTGACTTCTGCCATAAAGTCCGTAATTTTTGACTGCAAGCTAGAAGCCAGTTTATCGAGCTCCGTCGAAGCGCTCTGGACTTGCGAGGCTGCAGCACCCGTTTCGCCACTCTTGACTGAAACCTGCTCGATTTTTGCAGAGACATCATCGGTTCGTGATGACGCTTCCTGCACATTTCGGGAGATTTCATTTGTGGCTGCGCTTTGCTCTTCTATCGCAGAGGAAATGCTGACAGTTGCTTCCTGGATGGATCCGATCACGCCGCCAATTGACGTGATGGCGGAGACAGCTACGTCACTCGCCCCCTGCATTTCATTAATCTGCCCTGTGATTTCCTCTGTCGCCTTGGCTGTTTGCGTTGCAAGACTTTTCACTTCCGAGGCGACGACCGCGAAGCCTTTCCCGGCTTCCCCGGCTCGGGCTGCTTCAATGGTAGCATTCAAAGCAAGCAGATTAGTCTGTCCAGCGATGTCATTAATGATATTGATGATATCGCTGATTTTCTTGGACATGTCGGCAAGTTCGCTGACGGATTGACTGCTTTTTTCCGCTTCCGAGACGGCATCAGACGACGTCTGACTAGCTTGCTGTACCTGTCGACTTATCTCACTAATGGACGAGGTTAGCTCTTCCGCAGCCGAGGCAACAGTCTGAACATTGCTAGACGCCTCACGGGATCCATCTGCAACATCGGTCGTTAATTTCTGAGAACTATCTGCCGTGCCGACCAACTCCGTCGCCGTTGCGTTCAGTTCCGTCGCAGCATTGGCAATGCCGGACACGAAATCACCAACGCTCTTTTCAAAATCATCTGCGAGTTTTACCATTATTTCTTTACGCTCGCGCTCAGCCGTTGCCTTGCGGTCAACTTCAGCCTGACGATCTTTTTCTTCCCTGTCCGCATCCGCCTGGCGTTGCTCCTCTTTTGCTGCATCGGCTTCTTGACGTGCCTTTGTCGCTTCCACCGTCAGGCGCTTCGCCTCGATCCCATTTTCCTTGAAGACCTGCAACGCCGCAGCCATATTCCCGATTTCGTCACGGCGATCCTGCGCAGGAACTTCTGTCTCCAGATTTCCATCTGCAACCATCTTCATCGCGCCGGTTATTTGGTCAACCGGGCGGGTAATACTGCGCGCCGTCAGAAAGGTCACAACAGCGGAAATCAACAATCCAATCCCCAGCAATATTTGTTCGGCAATGAAGAGTGTATGTATCTCTTCGGAAATGAGGTCTTCGTCCGCCACCAACAAATGATGCTGATTGGCGACCATGCCGCCTTCACGAACGCCATTCTCGTCTTTCGCACCTGTCAGGATTGTGAGCAACGCGTTGGCGCGCGGCGCGGCTTCCGTCACCAGGAGAAAATTAGCCATATTGGCCTGCTTGGACTTGCGAACAGTGATCATTTCCTCAGGCAAGCCATCAAATTCCCTACGCGCCTCAGACATTTTATCGAAACTTGCTTTCTGCGATGCTGTCAGAAGGTTTTTTTGACCCGCCAAGTCCTTGAACCTTTTTGTATTCTTCGTCCACAGTTTCGTAAAATTATTTGCAAATTTATCGTCACCTGTCAGTAAAAAAGCTCGGATGTTAGCAAGACTCAAACCCATGGTGCCACGAACATCAGCCATCATACCCAGTAAGGCTTTTCTTTCCGGCGTTGCGGCCAGCTTCTGCTCTTCGTCAATCAAATTTGTGATTTCCGAAATAATGATAGCCGCGCGGGGTGCTGCCTGCTTTAGCAAAATAGTAGTTGCGGGATATTGCTCCGGACTGTTGGCAACAGCCTCAATCTCTTTCTGTGCGGTCAGAAACTCAGCCAATATTCCCTTAAATTCCTGCCATTTTTTCACATTGTCCGGATTAGTCCACGTCTTGGAAAGCTCGTCCATCTCGGACCGGGATCCATCAATATTATGCCATGCTGCGGCCCGCTCAACTTTAAACGCTGGATTTCCTGTGAGCATCCAGCCACGCAGAGCAGCCAATGATAAATTGATATCGCTTACCATGCCACTGCTGGCGGCCGCCGTCGGGACGCGCAGCTTGACAATCCGCGTCATTCCTTCTTCCACATGGCCAATCTGATTGATGGTAAAGCCGACTGCCGTAGCCAAAATAAGGACAATCGCGGAAAACCCCAGGATCAGCCGTGTCCGTATTTTCAGGCTTACTATTATAAGATTTATATTTTTCATAATATTCTCCAATAAAACGATAGATATTAACGTATTTTGGAGAAATTATTACAGTAATTGCTAATATTTAATTAAAAATATAAACTTTTTAAATATAATTACCAAATGAATATTAAAGTAATACATATTTATTATTTGTAAAATAATATTTTATATATAAATTACTTAAGTAATACATTAGATGCTGATATAGATCATTGCTACTTAAAAGCGCCTCTCTACTCACATTATTGATAACTTCTGGGCGCCATACTCGTTATTGCAACATCTACCGCATTGATTGAAATCAATCTCATTCCATTAAAGTTATAGCGGTACAACAACCTCTGGCATATTCCCTTTCGCAGCAGCAAAGGGCTCACCTCCGGCCAAAATAACCGCCCTATCTCTCATATGGGCAAAGTCAAACATTGCACCCTTCCCGGCTACCAGCTCATCAAACAACCCCTGGGCTAGCATCAGCGGCGCAAAAAGGTTTACGTTATAGACATGTAACCAGTCGGCATAATCAGAGTTGAGGGTACTAAAGCGCTCCCCATCAGGGCCCTTGGGTGAAATACCGGCGTTATTGATGTTCTCAGTGATAACAAGGAACTATACCCTCACATCAAATCCGGGACAGTGATCTGGAGTAGTTCCATATCATCGTCGGGCTCGCTGGATCGGCATGACCCTTTAGGTCTTGTTGCTATCTTTTGGCATCAGCATGCACGGTTTCCATCTCGCTCAAGCGAGTTGCCAGATAACCGGACGGACGACTAAAGCGCGCCAGCAGCAAATAAAAAACAGGCACCACAAATAGCGACAATATGGTTGAGAAGACAACGCCGCCAATGATGACAATTCCGATCGCTTCCCGGCTTTCCGCCCCGGCGCCTGTAGCAATGGCAAGCGGCACCGCCCCCAGTGCCGTCGAAATCGTTGTCATCAGAATAGGGCGCAGACGGATAATGGAGGCATCGGTAATCGCCTCTAGAATATCTGCGCCTTCATCTCGCAACTGATTGGCAAACTCCACAATGAGAATGGCATTTTTCGCCGTCAGGCCAATCAGCATGATGATCCCGATCTGACTGTATATATTCAGCGATAACCCGGTCAAGACAATGGCCCCAAGCGCCCCGGTAATGGCCAGCGGCACGGTGGTCATGATGATGAGCGGATGAATAAAGCTTTCAAACTGGGCCGCCAGCGCCAGGAAAACCACCAACAACGCCGTTACAAATGTAAAGGTAAGCGCTGTATTGGAATCTTTAAATGAGCGGCTGAGCCCGCCATAGGAAACCCGGGCTTCCCCACCGCTTTCCTCCTCCACCAGTTGCTCCAGATAGCTAAGCGCCTGATCGAGGGTGTAGTCCGGACCAAGGGACGCTGACACCCGCACTGCCCGCAGGCGGTCAGAACGTTTGAGCTCACCAGGGCCCGCTTTGTCCTCAAGGGTCACAAGATTAGACAGCGGAATGAGTTTGCCTGAGCTGTCTGATCGTACATAAATATTGGCAAGATCATCACGATTTTGCCGATCTTCCTTCCGCGCCTGAACAATCACATCATACTGCTTACCGCCCTGATCATAGGTGGTGACATTACGGGCCCCCATCAGAGTTTCCAAAGTACGGCCAATTGCGTCCAGCGAGACGCCAAGATTAGCGGCGCGCTCTCGGTCAATGTCCACATGGATCTGCGGCTGGGTTTCTTTGTAATCCTTATCGACATTCAGCAAATTCGGATTTTCTGCCGCTCGCTCAATGATCCGATCCGCCCATTCATTCAGTACGCCATAGGATGGGCCACCCATGATGACCTGAACCGGCGCCCGGAACCCGCGCTGGCCAAGGCTGGCAGGATTGACGGCAAACGCCCGAACACCCGGGATAGACAGCAATTTTGGAAATGATTCTTTGACGATCTCCTGCTGCGACCGCGTCCGCTGATCCCAGGGCACCAGACGGGTTAGCATAAAGGCTTCGTTGACGGGGCCAGGCTGACGGAAGGTCCCTAGAAAGGCAAAAACCCGTTCCGCCTCCCCGCTTTCCACCAGTGGATTGAATATATCCTCAATTTTGAGGACATTGCGTTTCGTATATTCCATTGTGGCGCCCTCCGGCGCTGAGACTGGAATATAGAACACACCGCGGTCTTCTGTTGGCGCAAATTCCTTTGGCGCCATTTCATAGAAATTATAGGCGAGCGCGGAGAATGCGACGGCAACGCCGACGACAATCAAAGGAATTTTGAGAGTGCGCGTCAGCAGCCGGCCGTAGCCATTTGCCAATCCCACAAATACCTTTTCTGTCGACCGATAGAACCAGCCTTCCTTCCTGGCCTCCACCAGCAGTTTGGAACAGAGCATAGGGGTCAGGGTCAGTGCGACGAAACTTGAGAACATCACGGCGGCGGCAACAGCAACGCCAAATTCCCGAAACAATCTTCCCGTCGTCCCGTCCAGAAAGGAAATAGGGATAAAGACAGCGATCAGCACGATAGTCGTGGCAATCACCGCGAAGGCCACCTGCTTCGATCCGCGGCTGGCGGCCAGCAGCGGTGGTTCCCCCTCCTCTATTCGCCGATGGATATTTTCAAGCACAACAATGGCGTCATCCACGACCAGACCGATTGCGAGTACCAGCGCCAGCAATGTCAGAACATTCACGGAATAATCGAGCATCGCCAAAATGGTCAGCGTCGCGATGATGGAAACCGGGATGGCTACGGCGGGAATAAATGTTGCCCGAACCGATCGGAGAAAAAGGAAAATAACAAGAATCACCAACACCATGGCAATGCCCAGGGCAATAAAGACTTCCTTGATGGACTGGCTGATAAATACGGACTGATCATAGGAAACCTGAATTTCGAGACCGGCGGGCAAGTTCGCATTTAGCCGGTTCACAACTTCCTTGACCCCGTTGGCCACTTCCAACACGTTGGACCCGGATTGCCGAACAACGCCCAGACCAATAGCCGCATTCCCGTTTACGCGCAGGCTTGTTCGCTCATTTTCCGCGTCGATTTCAACAACAGCTACGTCACCTAGACGCACGATCCCCATATCGTCATTTTTGAGAATGATCTGCCTAAATTCATCTGGCGTTTTCAAGTCAGACTGCGTGCGAATGGAAAATTCGCGCATACTGGATTCGATGCGCCCCGAAGGGATTTGAACATTCTGCTCACGAACTGCTGTTTCCACGTCCTGAACAGTCAAGGCACGAGCGGTCAACGCCGGAGAATTCAGCCAGATCCGCATAGCATAGCGGCGGGCACCACCGATCCAAACCTGGGCTACACCATCAACTGTCGAAAGTGGATCGACAAGGTTCCTATCGGCATAATCAGTGAGTTCCAGCTGGTTCAGGCTTGTACTGGTCAGTGACAGCCACATGATGGGCCGGGCATCACTCTCAGTTTTGGAAATCCTTGGCTGGTCCGCTTCTTCCGGCAATACATTGAGGATACGGGAAATCCGCGAGCGCACATCATTGGTCGCTTCCTCGATGTCGCGGGTGAGATTAAACTCTACATTGACCGATGAATATTCCTCGCGACTAGTGCTATCGATGCGGCTGACTCCGCTGATCCCGGCAACAGCATCTTCAACAATCTGTGTGATCTGGCTCTCAACGATTTCCGCGGACGCGCCGCGATAACCGGTGGTGATGGACACGTTTGGCCGATCCACATCGGGATATTCGCGCACGCTTAAAGACTGATAGGAAAACAGGCCGAACAGGATTAGAACCAAAGAGAAGACAACGGCAAGAACCGGCCGTTTTATGGCAAGGTCAGGCAATCTCATTGTTTCGCCTCGGACGCCACCTTAGATGCCGCCATACTAACCTTAACCGGCGATCCGTCCTTGACCTTCTGCAAGCCCTCGGTGATCACCACATCATCCTTACCCAATCCTTCAAGTACTTCTACTAGTCCATTGACACGACGCCCAATTTTTATCGGCGATCGCTTGGCTTTATCCTCAATGACTGTATAGACATGATGGCCGCCAATAGTAGTAACAACAGCTTCTTCCGCAACAAGAAGTACATCTTCATCAACACCTACCCGTAGATTGATGGAAAGGAACATTCCGGGTTTCAACAAACCGTCATCATTGGGCACCAGCCCGCGAATGCGAACGGCCCGCGTCGTCGGATCAACACGCGTTGCAATGGTTTGCACCTTGCCATCAAATACCCTATCAGGATAGGCAACGCTCTTCGCTTCAAAGCCTTGATCTGGACCAATTTCAGCCAGAAAACTCTCCGGCAGATCGAAGTCGACCTTGATCACGTCCGTATCATCCAGCGTTGTAATAATATCGCCGGGTCGGATCAGCGACCCAACACTTACCTCCCGCAACCCCAGCTTACCGGCGAAGGGCGCCCGGATCTTGTGATCGGCTATACGTGCCTTATCTCCTAGTATCTTGGCCTCTGATGCCTGTAGCTCGGAAAGCAGCAGGTCTACTTGCGCTTTGGGAATGTTTTTTGTCGTATAAAGTTTCAAAGCCCGGTCGTAGAGTTTCTGACTGTTGTTACGCTCCGCCTCCGATTCGGTCAAACTTGCCTGAAGCTCCGTGTCATCGAGCTGTACCAGCAAGGTTCCAGCTTTCACCGATTGCCCCTCGTTAAAATTTAAATTGTTGATTTTTGCGGTAACTTTGGAAGTGACATCAACCGATTCATTGGCATTGGCCGTCCCCACTGCCGTAATTGTCCGTGGTAAAGTCTTCAGGACTATACTTGCCGCAACAACCCCTTGCGGAGGTCTCGCAGAAGACCTGGACGCCGAGGCGACGTTTTCTTCGGCAAAATAGGGAATGCTCCCTTTAAAATGCCACGCCGCAAACCCAACCGCCACAGCGGCCACAATTACGACAATTTGCGTTGTTTTCTTCATGCCTGTTATTTTTATCCTGGCGCCACATAGCAGAAATGTGGTCAGCGCCCTTGAAAAGCAACAAAAAAATCTGCATTAAATCATACTCTCCCCAAAGGGAAGACCCTACCTTTTACCAAGTGAGGCGGCATGACAACATATCTTTTTACCCATCGCGATTGTCTGTTTCATGACGCCGGGACCGGTCATCCGGAGCGTGCAGATCGGTTACGTTCGGTTTTACATCGACTGGATTTGGAAAAATTCCCCGATTTACAGCGCGAAGAAGCCCCTTTGGCGGAGCGCGAGGTCCTCGCCCTTGCCCATACCACAGCCTATCTTGACCTGATTGACGCCAATGCGCCTATGGAGGGGATTATCTCTCTCGACCCGGATACAAAAATGTCGCCCGGATCGAAATCCGCCGCATTTCGCGGTGTCGGTGCTGTTTGTGCAGCCATTGACAAAGTCATGAAAGCCGAAGGTACCAATGCTTTCTGCGCCATTCGTCCGCCGGGACATCATGCAGAGGCAGACAGGGCCATGGGCTTCTGTATTTATAATAATGTCGCCATCGGCGCACTTTATGCCCGCCAGAAATACGGGATCAAGCGGGTTGCTGTTATTGATTTCGATGTCCATCACGGCAACGGCACTCAGTCAATTTTTGAAAATGACCCGGACCTGTTCTATGGCTCCACCCATCAGGCGCCTTATTATCCCGGTACCGGCGCCGCCGATGAAATCGGTGTTGGCAATATTTTCAATGTACCGCTTGCAGCCGGTGACGGCTGGCTGAAGTTCAAGGCGGCGATGGAAGAAGTTATCCTGCCAGCGCTCGAAAATTTCTCACCGGAATTACTTCTGATTTCCGCTGGATTTGACGCCCATGAAAAAGACCCGCTCGCCGATATTAATCTGAGCGGCGAGGATTATGCCTGGATAACCAAAGAACTCATGCGCATCGCCGACAAGCATTGCGCCGGGCGGGTGGTCTCCGCCCTTGAGGGAGGATATGATCTTGATGGGCTGTCCGACGGTGTCGATGCCCATGTGAAAGCGTTGCTCCGAACAGAACAGCAGAGTATAAGAGGGTAAAGGAGAAAACATGTCTGAAACCAAAGAGATGCCGGACGAAATTGCCGCCATGAGCTTTGAACAAGCGCTTCAGGAACTGGAGCAGATTGTCGAAAAGCTGGATTCCGGCCAGGTCGATCTGGATCAGTCCATTGATATCTATACCCGTGGATCTTTGTTGAAGCAGCATTGCGAAACCAAGCTGCGCAATGCCCAGGAGCGTGTTGATAAGATCGTCAATACTGGCGGCAACCTGTCGACCGAGCCTGCCAATGTCGAATAATACGCATAAACCAGCCCTGGTCTGAGTAACATATATGGAAACTGATTTTGACAAGGCGCTCCGCCAGATTGCGGAGTTGATGGAGCAAGAGCTCACGTCTTTTCTGCCTGAGAATGAGGGGCTGGAAAAGCAACTCTATAAGGCCATGCGTTACGCCGTATTGTCTGGCGGCAAACGCATGCGAGCCTTACTGGCTATTCAAAGCGCCGATCTATTTTCCGTGCCGAGGCTGCACTCAACCCGTGTGGCGGCGGCCATTGAGATGATCCATAGCTATTCTCTGATCCATGATGACCTTCCCTGCATGGATGATGATGATTTGCGTCGCGGCGTGCCGACGGTACATAAAAAATTTGATGAGGCGACGGCAGTGCTGGCGGGCGATGCCCTGCAGTCTCTCGCCTTTGAAATTCTTGCCCATCCGGACACCCATCCCTCAGCGGAGGTACGGATAGCACTCACCGCCAAACTTGCCCACGCCATCGGTGTTAAAGGAATGGTTGGTGGCCAGATCATGGATATGTATGCAAGCGCTGATGATATCGATGTCATTACTATTACCCGCCTGCAACAGCTGAAAACCGGGGCGCTGATTGCCTTCGCCTGCGAGGCTGGTGCGGTGCTGGGTCATGCATCCCCGCCGCAAGCGCACGCCCTCAAGGCCTATGCCCACGACATGGGGCTGGCCTTTCAGATTGCCGACGACATATTGGATAGAGAAGGCACACTTGAGGAGATGGGCAAGGCGGTTGGCAAAGATGGTGATGCGGGCAAAGCGACCTTTGTCTCCCTGATGGGACTGGAAGAAGCGCGAGTTCACGCCTCCATGCTTGCGGATCAAGCTGTAGATCATCTTGACATTTTCGGCCCAAAAGCGGATTTACTGCGGGACGCTGCTGCGTTTACAATCGATCGCAGAAAATAGAAGCGAGTTTTTATTGTGACCAAACGAATTCAGACCCCCCTGCTTGACCAGGTCCATGAGCCGAAGGACACCCGCCTATTGTCAATGGGTGAACTTGTTCAGTTAGCTGATGAGCTCAGACAGGAAACCATTGACGCTGTCTCGGTCACCGGTGGGCATTTAGGCGCGGGTCTGGGCGTTGTCGAACTTACTGTGGCTATTCACCATGTGTTTAATACACCGGATGACCGTCTGATCTGGGATGTGGGTCATCAATGTTACCCCCATAAAATCCTGACAGGGCGGCGTGACCGTATTCGCACCCTCCGCCAACCGGACGGGCTTTCGGGCTTTACCAAGCGGGCCGAGAGCGAATATGACCCCTTTGGCGCCGCTCATTCCTCAACCTCCATCTCGGCCGGACTCGGCATGGCTGTTGGGCGTGATTTGCAAGGCCGCGATAATAATGTGATTTCCGTGATTGGCGATGGCGCCATGAGTGCGGGCATGGCGTATGAGGCCATGAATAACGCCGGTGCCATGGACGCCCGGCAAATCGTCATTCTTAATGATAATGATATGTCCATCGCACCGCCTGTGGGCGCGATGAGTGCGTATCTTTCGCGGCTTCTGTCCGGCAAGCCCTATCGGAACCTGCGGGAAATCGCAAAACAGTTTGCCTCGCTCCTGCCCGACCCGTTGGAACGCACGGCGCGGCGCGCAGAAGAATTTGCCCGCGGCATCATGACCGGCGGTACGTTATTTGAAGAACTTGGCTTTTATTATGTCGGACCCATTGATGGCCACAATCTTGAACATCTGATCCCGGTCCTCAAAAATGCCCGCGATTCCAAAAACGGCCCGATCCTGATCCATTGTGTGACCCAAAAAGGCAAGGGCTATCCGCCCGCAGAAGCAGCGCCAGATAAATACCATGGTGTCTCCAAGTTTGATGTGATTACCGGCGCGCAGGCGAAAACAACCCCCAATGCGCCCTCCTATACCAAGGTATTCGCGCAGAGCCTGATTGACGAAGCTAGAAAAGACGACAAGATCGTCGCCGTTACCGCCGCGATGCCAGATGGCACTGGGCTTGATCAATTCCAGAAGGAGTTCGCGGACCGCTGCTTCGATGTCGGCATCGCCGAGCAACATGCGGTTACATTCGCTGCTGGTATGGCAACGGAAGGGCTGAAACCCTTTGTGGCCATCTATTCTACCTTCCTGCAACGCGCCTATGATCAAGTGGTACATGACGTGGCAATCCAGAATCTGCCCGTCCGTTTTGCCTTGGATCGCGCCGGACTGGTGGGTGCTGATGGGGCCACCCATGCGGGTTCCTTCGATATTACCTATCTAGCGACCCTGCCAAATTTCATGGTGATGGCCCCTGCGGATGAATCTGAACTCAAACATATGGTTGCCACAGCTGCAGCTTATAATGACGGCCCTTGCGCATTTCGCTATCCGCGCGGCGAAGGCGTCGGTGTCGACATGCCAGAGGCGGGCGAGCCGCTGGAAATTGGGAAAGGCCGTGTCATAAAACGTGGTGATCGTGTTGCCCTCCTCTCTTTCGGCACCCGCTTGGCTGAGGCCGTCGCTGCTGCAGAAGAATTGGAAGCTAAGGGTATTTCCACCACCGTCGCAGATGCGCGTTTCTGCAAGCCGCTGGATGAAGACCTTATTCGCGACTTGGCCGCATCCCATGACGTATTGATCACTGTCGAGGAAGGCGCTGTTGGCGGCTTTGGGAGCCATGTATTGCAGTTTATGGCCATGAACGGGCTACTGGATACCGACATCAAGGTACGTCCACTCTGTATGACCGATACGTTTATCGATCAGCATAAGATCGGTGTGATGTATGATCAGGCAGGCCTCAATCACCGTCAGATTGTCAATGCCGTATTAAGTGCACTTGAAACTGCGTCCGCGTCAAAACCCAACCTTTCCGCTGTATAGACAACCGATATGGCAAGGGATGCTCAGCGGCTGGACCTTGAATTGGTGGCGCGTGGTCTCGTTAAAAGTCGTGCTAAAGCGCAAATGCTGATCAAAGAAGGTCGGGTGTCGGTCGATGGCAATGTGCTGACTAAAACCACGAGAAAAATTACACCTGAAATGGATCTTCATGTGGACATTCCCGACATTGAATGGGTGGGGCGCGGGGCGACAAAGCTCCTCGCCGCGCTGGATTATTTTAAAGTAAATCCGGCGGGGAAAATTGCCGCGGATATCGGTGCCTCTACCGGTGGGTTTACACAAGCCCTGCTGCGTTCCGATATAAAAACCGTATATGCCGTTGATGTGGGTCATGGTCAGCTTGATCCTGTCGTGGGCGGCGATTCAAGAGTCATCAACCTTGAGAAAACAAACGCACGTGATCTTGATGTTAAAATCATCCCAAAACCGCTGGACCTAATTGTCTCCGATGTCAGTTTTATCTCGCTTAAAAAGGCGCTTCCCGCCGCGCTTGCCCTTGCCGCACCTGGCGCGAGCTTGCTTGCGCTCGTAAAACCGCAATTTGAAGTCGGCAAAGGGAATGTCGGTAGAGGCGGTATTGTCCGTGATCCTGATCTGGTTGCCACTGTTCCCGCCAATATGGAAGACTGGATTAATGCACTGCAGGGTTGGCGCTCCCTGGGCATCATCGACAGCCCTATTACCGGGAGTGATGGCAATAAAGAATTTCTGATGGGTGCACATTATGATGGTTAACCTCACCATTGATCACCTGGGTTCTGGCGGCGATGGTGTCACCACGAATGAAGGCCATCCCGTCTTCGTACCCTTCACGGCCCCTGAGGACAGGATAACCGCAGAGCTTGGGGACGCCCGTGGCAGCGGGCGAATGGCGGAACTGGTTGAAATTCTAAAAGCCGGTCCGGACCGTGTATCTCCCCGATGCCGCCATTTTGGCACCTGCGGCGGCTGCGCATTACAGCATCTATCACCCGCCTTTACGGCCAATTGGAAGCGCCAGCGGATCATTGACTGTCTGTCCAAGGTGGGTATCCATGACATAGTAGTTGAACCGACCCTCACCAGCGCCGCGCAAAGTCGCCGTCGGGTGGAATTTGTAGCGTCCAAACGCAAGAAAGGCGTAATGATCGGCTATCATGTGCGCCGCAGCCATCAGGTTTTCGATATCGGCGAGTGTCCGGTTTTGCATCCTGATCTACTCGCACTCGTAAAGCCACTTCGTGCTATGCTACCTCATCTTTTGCCCCGCAACAGCCAGGCTCGGTTGACAGCGACGGTGACGGATAACGGTCCAGATCTTCTCATCACCGCCGAGTTAGAGATAGACCTTGCAGCGCGGGAATTACTGGCTGGATTCGTCGCTGACCATGGATTGTCGCGGATTTCTCTCGCGTTGAAACCGGGGGCTACCACCGAAGTAATTACCGCCGCAAGGAATGCCGAAGTCATACTCGGCGATGTACCCGTCATTTTAGCACCTGGCGGATTTTTGCAGGCCACAGATGATGGCGAAAAAATACTTATCGAACGGGCTACAGCGGCTCTGGATAGCGCCAAAAATATTGCGGATCTATTCGCAGGCTGCGGCAGTTTCTCCTTTCCACTCGCGAAACAGGCCAAGGTTTTTGCCGTTGAGGGCGATGAGGAATTGGCGGCGGCATTGCAGAATTCCGCCAACAAAAATATTCTGCCTATTTCGTCGGAAGTCCGTGATCTGTTTCATCGCCCGCTACTGGCTGAAGAGCTAAAGCCTTTCGACGGCGTGTTATTTGACCCACCCCGCGCCGGGGCACAAACGCAGTCTGAAGAGGTTGCCAAAAGCAAGGTAGAGACGGTTGTCGCTGTTTCCTGCAATCCGGTTACCTTCGCGCGGGATATGGCGTTGCTGGTAACAGGCGGATATCACATCGACAGCTTGTTGCCCGTCGATCAGTTCCTCTGGTCGCCTCATGTAGAAATGATTGCAGTCCTGACGCGGCCCTAGCGAGGCAGAGCGAAGGGTTTTGTTGGTTCGGGGTGAAAATGCCCAAAAGCTGAGCCACTCACATAATCAACCCCCAGAGTAAAAGCCGCACGGGCGAGCTCATCAGTCTCAATAGACCGCCAGAAGCACTTCTTGTTCTCTTCCCTCGCCCTGTCAAACAGTTGCTTGATCTGGATAAGCGCATCCGTATTTTGGCCGGCAATAGAAATCCCATGTACCGGCAAATCCCGGATGGCGGCGAAGTCAGACCAGTCGGCATTGACCTCAAAGGTAAAGCCAAGGATAAGCGCCCTTATGCTGGTGAAAATCTGGCGATAACGACTGTTGGGCGTTCCGGTCGCAGTCCCCTGGACATTCAAAAGCAAATGCCCACAGGTGTATTCGGGCAGAGATGACAAGATCCGCGCATACTTGCCACGACAATAGGAATTAGCCAGAGTCTCGAAATGTACGGAGAGGAAGATGATTGGCTTGTTGCCTGCACCCCCAAGATCTTGCAGAAGTTTACCGGCTTCGCGCAGCACGAGAAAATCCATTTCTGCCCGCAGGCGCGACGTACCATTGAGCATTGGATCATCACTTGCAAGGGGTCTTGGATGCCCGTCCATATCCCGAAAAACCAGGGTTTCATTCATCCCGACGAAGCCTTTACGGCGGTTGATAAGCGGGCGGAACGCAACGCTCATCTGCGGTCGGTTTTTACGAAATTCGTGGCTCGCCTTGTCCTGGGTTTTCTCAATGGCCTGGCGAAAACAACGGACGAGCTCCTCATGGTTTGTAATCCTGTCCAAACCGTCAAAATCTTCAATATCCAGCATTGCAGCCTCGACCGAGATTAATTCCCCGCCCGGCAGCTCGCCAAACAGCTTGTTCACAAGTTCAACGGCAATCACTTGCGATTTCTCAAGCGCCTCGTCCCGGCTTAATCCAGCAAACAGTAGGGCGAAGCGGCCTTCATCTAACGGGACAAAAACATCATGCTTACCGAGCTTGCGGCTAAGATAAGCATCGGCAATACGGATTACGCTCTTCTCGATCGTTCCCCATTGCTCCGTATATTGAAGCTTGACTTCATCAAGGCCGATAATCTGGATACTGCCCGTGATCAGGTTCTCAAGGGCTTCTAGATAGGTGTGCCCATAAGGTTTGAGGAAATGAGCGGCTTCGCCAATTTCATAATGCTGAAGTGGTCCGGCATCACCTTGCGTACGTCCCTGATCGAAATAATCAGGACTGATCGGATCTGAAGGAGTTACGCGTTTCGGCATGCCAGTCACTGTCCATCGCGAATTTTAAATATACATAATACCAATATTGGCCATACGCCTTATAAACTGTCAGAAATTGGTGTAAAAATAGTTAATATCCGGAGCATTTAGGCATCATAATCTTCCGCTAATGATCTATTTTGATGATTATTCGCAAGGCCGTAAATTTCATTTTAACGTTCTTATGGCAGGCTGTTAGAGAGTGAACGTCAAGTTTGGATATTTATTTTCCATGCCAAAAAGCGACAGCACAGGAGCCGGCCATCATATCGAAATCTCTATTCCCGATTTCGAGCCTGTCCGGTTATGCCCGTTTAACTCTGGGCTGACCCGTAAACTCACCTTGGAATTCGAAAAACGCTGCCGCGATGGCCATTGGTGCGGCTTTGCCACCTTGGGCAGCTTGCCCCAGAATCTTCCTGCGCTTTTCTCTCATCCCCGCACCTATACAACAGATCCTCTTTGCACTGTCATTTTTCTACAACAAACCGGCGCAAAGAACTTCCTTTTCCAATCTCCACAATATGGATTTGTCCTTCTGGATGAGCGCTTTCACCTGCTTTACCAAAGCTTTTCCTTAAGTGAGACGCTGGATAATGTGCAGGAAAGCCCCACCTGTCACTAACGTCCCTTGCACATCTCCATAGGAGCTACTAGATTTCGGCAGATCATTTTCTTCGGAGAGCCACCCTTGTCTGAAACCACCGAGATTCTGGATACATCCGGCCTTTCCTGCCCGCTTCCTGTCCTGAAAGCGAGAAAAGCGCTTGGGGCAATGGCGGAAGGTGATGTACTGACCGTAATCGCCACAGATCCGGCATCCTACATTGATTTCGAGCATTTCTGCCATGCCAGCGGCAATACTCTGCTGAAGCATGAAGAGCGGGACGGGGTTTTCGAATATGTAATCCGAAAATCTAGAGCCGAGACTTAGGATCTTGATCTAATTATTCGCTGCCAAGACCAAGAGTGTCATCAGTCCGGAAATGGCCCTTCTTGAAATCAGGTGGCGGCTCGAACGCTTCGGGCTCATCTGCACCTGATCCTGCATAAACTGAGATAGACGGGAACGCGAAAGAGCTTCCCGCACCTTCGACAATGCCCTTGATAGCATAGGCAAAATCCTGCTTGATATCTAGCCATTCACCCCAGTTAGTGGTCTTGGTGAAGCAGTAGATCATGATATCAATACTACTGTCATTGAAGGCGTCGGTGACCACAAACATAGTGGCCTCTGCGGGTTGGGCGAAATCGGCATTGCCAAGCAGATAGCCCTTGATCTTCTCGGTGATGACCTGCATTTGCGCCACGGACGTTGAATATTCCACGCCGATTTTCCAGTAAATCCGCCGATGCGTCATTTCGGAAAAATTAGTGACCGCCTTGTCGGCGAAGATGGCGTTCGGTACGATGGTTGGGGCTTTGTCGAAGCGGCGGATCATCGTTGAACGAAAACCGATTTTCTCAACAGTCCCTTCAACGACACTATCCACTTTCACCCAGTCTCCTGCCTTGAAGCGTTTCTCCGCCAAAATCAGGAAACCACTAATCAGGTTCTTGAATAAATCCTGCGCACCCAAAGCCACGGCCACACCGACAATGCCAAGACCGGCAATGATCGGACCAACTTCGATCCCCCATAGTTCCAGCACGGTGGCGGCACCGATACCGGCGACAATGCCTTTCATGATTTTCACAAGGAAATTGACCATTTCCGTTGAGAAAATCTCTTCGAGCTTGCCAAGGACGAAGGTTAGCGGGCTGATGGCACAGTAGAGCGCCCAGAACAGATTGAAGACGATAAGGGAGCGGACAAGTTTGCTGGCACCGGCATCAAAATTGGGGTCATCGGCAAAGCTTGGAACTTCCAGCGCAAAATAAACACCGACCACGACCGGAATAAAGCGGATCGGCCCTTTCATGGCGAGAATCAGCTTGTCGTCAATTTTATTCTCGGTCTTCTCCGCCATCTTGGCAACACGATTGATGACCAGACGGGTGAAGATGCCACGGACCAACAAGGCGACAAGGATAATGCCCAAAGCCGTTAGGATGGCCCCGAAATCAATGCCCAAATAGCCGGTCTGCCAAACCTCTTTGACTATTTCCCAGAATTTCTGAACACTATCCATCAAATCACCATCCTGACACTGAGACGCTTCCCGCTTTCAATACCGCCTGAGCCGTCCAAAATCAAACCTTATGAAGAATATCGAGAAGCGCTGAAATATCGGCATCGGACGTGTTCCACGAACATACCAGCCTGACCTCACCTTCCCCGTTGGGATAATGAAGGATATTCGATGCCGCCAACCGTGTGAGTGTTTCCGCCGGAAACCGAGCAAAAATCATATTGGCCTCTACGGGATAGGCAAGCGATGCGCCCTCAATCGCCGTAATTTCAGTTGCAAGTTTTTCGGCCTTGGCATTTGCCGCCGCCGCAAGTTTCAGCCAAAGGTCCTCTTTCAGATAGGCGTCCAATTGTGCCGATAAATACCGCATTTTAGAGAAAAGATGAGCTCCTCTCTTGCGGCGGAATTCAAATTCCTGCGCTTTTGCCGTATCAAAGAACACAACGGCCTCAACAGCCATGGCACCGTTTTTTGTGGCCCCGAACGACAGAATATCCACCCCTGCCCGCCAGGTCACATCAGCGGGCGCACAATCCAGTGCCGCCACCGCATTGGCAAAGCGCGCGCCATCCATATGCAGGCCAAGATTATGGTGTTTCGCCACATCGCCAAGGGCCGCCACTTCATCCGGCGTATAAATAGTGCCACATTCTGTGACTTGCGTGAGACTGACGGCCGCAGGCTGCACATGATGGACGACACCCACTCCAGCTTTAGCAAGTGTCTGATCAAGATCAGATGGGACTAGCTTGCCATTTTCGCCTTCCATCAGCACAATTTTGGCACCCCCCGTATAAAATTCCGGCGCACCGCATTCGTCCAGTTCGATATGGCCAAGCTTATGAGCATAAACCGAGCCATAAGGTGGCACCATAACGCTAAGCGCTAGCGCATTGGCGGCCGTTCCTGTGGCCACGGGAAAGGCCCGTAAATCGCACTCGAACAGCTCTTTCAGGCGATCCTCGACCCGACGGGTTAAATCATCATTGCCATATCCCATTGCAGGCCCTGTATTGGCCACGGTCAAGGCTTTCATAATCTCAGGGGCAACGGGCGCGGCATTATCGCTGGCATAATTGATGGAGGAACTATCGGACATCAGACATTTACTTTCTTATTGATTTTGAAGTTCTTACTGTTGGATACCATCTCGCTCCAGATTAAGGCTGCCAAGAGTGGTGCCGTCGAGCAAACTTATTACCAGAATAAGTCGCGCTGCGCCCTCAGTACCAAAAACGACAAATAGACGTTCGTCGGAAGCAGTCAGGCTGATCACATCCATGTCATCAGGTAATGGAACACGGATATCGCCGAATTTTACAAGCCCACCCTCCGCCATTACTACCGTCTTCATGTCTTTCGGTACTTCATCGGCGGTATCGGTTGCTGTCATCCGCTTATATATGGTAACCGCTATGACCACGGCGAACACAACGATCAAAATACCCAGGATACTGACAATCCATTTCAGCAAAGTGATATTGGGTCCTGACGGTTGTTCTGACTGATCTGACATGGATCGCCCCTAAATACAAACTGCGTTGGTACACTGATATGCCATCACCTGAGGGTACACATCAAGTTGAAGTTTCAAGCGATGATGTCGGCGAGCGTCTGGATCGCTTCCTGGCGTTGGCACTCGGCGGGTTATCACGCAATCGGATCAAGCCGCTGATCAAGGAAGGGCATGCCTTTTTGGGCGGCGAGATTATCACCGATCCCTCTCGCCGGGTGCGTGATGGAGAGGTATATCAGATCACGGTGCCCGAGGCACGGGAGCCAGACCCAGAGCCAGAAGATATCCCACTTGATATTGTCTTCGAAGACGAACATCTCATCGTTATCAATAAGCCGGCGCGCATGGTGGTGCATCCGGCGGCAGGTAACTGGACCGGCACCCTGGTCAATGCCCTGCTGTTTCACTGCGCCGACAGTTTATCCGGCATCGGCGGTGTCAAACGCCCCGGCATCGTCCACCGCATTGATAAGGAAACCAGCGGTTTGATGGTGGTAGCCAAGACCGATGCCGCCCATCACGGCCTCGCGGCGCTGTTTGAAGCACATGATATCGAACGAAGCTACAAGGCGGTCGTCTGGGGCCGGGTTTATCCACCGAGGGGCGATATTGAAGCAAATATCGGTAGAGATCCTCATAACCGCAAACGCATGGCTGTCGTCTTGGAGAGCGGGAAAACTGCTTCAACCCATTACGAGCTAGAGGAGAATTTTTCCGATATAGCGTGTTTAGTGCGCTGTGTCCTTGAAACCGGTCGCACCCATCAAATCCGGGTGCATATGGCCCATATCGGCTATCCTCTGGTTGGAGATCCGGTATATACCCGGCCAAAACTCAGCCGAACGAAGGATTTACCGGAATCCCGACGAAATGCCATACAGAAATTCCGCCGTCAGGCCCTCCATGCCCAAACCCTCGGATTTGTGCATCCCATCACAGACAAACCCTTGAAATTTGAGGTAGATTTCCCAAATGATATGAAGAGGTTAATCAGCGCACTAAGGGAATAATATCCCTTGAACTGTTGAGAAAGCTCTGAATAGACGGGAAGAAAATCAACGGGCTTGTATTCCGGGCATCCAGTATGACGGAAAATCAGGCGCCAATTTAATAGAGAGGGGCCTAGTTATGGCAGAATTATCTTTACCGGTTTTAACCCCTGAAGGGGGATTATCTCGCTATTTGCAGGAAATTCGCAAGTTCCCAATGCTGGAACATGACCAAGAATATATGTTGGCAAAAGCCTGGCGGGACCATGAAGACACCGATGCAGCCCACCAAATGGTGACGAGCCATTTACGGCTGGTCGCCAAGATCGCCATGGGCTATCGCGGCTATGGCATGCCCGTGGCCGAGCTGATTTCCGAAGGCAATGTCGGCATGATGCAAGCTGTTAAACGGTTTGAGCCTGAAAAAGGTTTCCGCCTGTCCACCTACGCTATGTGGTGGATCCGTGCTGCTATTCAGGAGTATATCCTGCGCAGCTGGTCTTTGGTGAAAATGGGAACAACGGCAGCTCAGAAGAAGCTGTTCTTCAACCTTCGCAAAGTCAAAGGCCAGATCGAGGCCATTGATGAAGGCGATATGACGGCCGAGCAGGTGAAAACCATCTCGACCAAGCTTAGTGTTTCCGAGGAGGAAGTCATCAATATGAACCGGCGGCTAACCGCTCCGGATCATAGTCTAAACGCTCCCATGCGCGCCGAAAGTGAAGGCGAATGGATGGACTGGCTGGAAGACGACACGCCAAACCAGGAAACGGTCTTTGCCGAGAGCGAGGAGCTTAAAAGCCGCCGCGCAATGCTGGTGCAGGCTATGGATTGCCTGAACGAGCGGGAAAAGCACATTTTGACGGAACGGCGCCTTCAGGAAGAACCGCAAACCCTGGAAGAGTTGAGTCAGCATTACAATATCAGTCGGGAACGGGTTCGCCAGATCGAGGTTCGTGCTTTTGAGAAACTGCAACGGGCCATGAAGTCAAAAGTTATGGAAGAACGCCTGAACTGATCTTTATCAAGTGAAGGTGGATAAGAAAAAGGCGCTGTCCTCCTACAGCGCCTTTTTCATTTTTCTCAACGCCAGACTATCTCGAAAAGCCGCTGACGGATGACATCTGAATTGGCGCCATCGGCGCCAGGGCCTGCACGACGTCATCAGACGGCGATCCGTATAAAGTACATTTCGTTGGTGTGCAGACTTCCATTAATCGCTTGGCAAATTTGCGGCCAAAATTCTGCATATGAACCATGGTTGCTGCCGAGTCCTCATATCTTTCAAGGATATGACAGGTCTTCCCATTTGGACTCAGTGACCATTCATAATTGAGCGCGCCAGGTTCATCCTGTTTCGTCGCCTCAACCATTTCCGCCGCGACTGCTTTAAAGTTATCTGTCTGGTCCGGTTTGATCTCTACTTCCAGAATCCAGTAAACATGCTCTGCCATCCAATCCCTCTTTCTTTTAGTGTTGGGTGTTGGCACTAGTATGTAAGAAGAGTTTCGCCATGGCCATCAATTATCTGGGGTGATGCATATTTAGGTGGCACCCGTCCGTGCATTGGCATCTTGAATGAGTTGACCGCCCCATTCCTGTGCCAGTTTCCCCCGCTGTTTCAGCAGCCGCTTGGCGGCGCTGTTTGCCTGAACCTCATAAGCCGCATAAATACAGACCGGCACGCCCCAAGAAAGAAACGCAGCGATCCCTGCCCCGCCGAACATCGGGAGCCACATATAGACGTCGGATAGCAGGACAAAGGCCTGATTAAAATTATGCCCTCGCTCCCAGAGAATACCAACAACCGGAACAACACCCGCCAGATTGAGCGCAATCATCGCCGGTAAATTGCCGCCAATCCGCGAGGTATTCATCAGTGCTGCGATAATGCTCGGGATCATGCCTGATAACAGCACAAGCATAGTTGGCGGGAACAGCACAATTCCCAACCCGGTGAAAACCAGTATCCAGAATACGGGTGCGGCGTGCCCGGTTTTCTGTGCAGGTTTCGCTGCTTTATTTTTCGCCTTTGCCATTTGTTATCCTAAAAAGTACAAGCTTGATAGGGCCATGCTTGTCGCAAGTGCTGAAATCGAGATAACAGAGGCAATCCAGTGGCCATATTTCGCTGCCGCCAGTTTTCGTGCCCCACTGCCATTCTGCAGCTGCGCCACCAGCCTCTCCGCCCCCACATATTCATCGATAGCCCGGATATATTCCTGATCGTCCAGCTTGACCTGACGTTCGATATCGAGCGCACTTAGGATGGCGTCGATATTCCCGCAGCTGCGGACAGATTCAAATTTCTTCCGCACCAATTCCCGGCGTAACTCCGATTGAATATTGCCAACCAGCGGTGTGATTAATGTCTCCATCCAGTTGCAAAAGCCAGGAAGCGGCGCTGGATGATGTACTTTCTGCAAATGACCCGCCATTTTAAGAAGAGCGACGGTATGAGCCGCATCCCCTTGTTTACTGATGCCAAGACGGCTGAAGTATTTTCGAAGACCACTGGATTTAGCGGCGATAAATGCTGCGCAATGGCGGTCAAACGGATTAAAATTACCTCCTGATTTAAGCAGGTTTTTCTCTGCAATTTCAATAAATTGCGATAATGTTTTTATATCACTTCCAACCAGATTTGGGCTGAGACAGGCGATCGTGGGATTGAGCTCGTATAAACAGCGCTCCAAGCCGAAACCAAGTTGCTGCTGGTTTTTCATAAACTCGAAACAATCCGACGCCTTGGACATGGAAAGCCAGCCCCGACGTTTGAGCACGCTCCAGTCGTCATCGTTTGTAGCAACTGTCAGCAGCACGCCGTTCCCGAGCAGCTCAGCCAATGTCGCCTTCATGCCATCCGGGTCTTTCATAAAGGCATAAGCGAGGACGGGCCCAAGCCCACCCCAGGCAAAGGCTATGCCCTTGAACCACAGGGACCCCTCTGTATCCAAAAGGCTGATCAGTTGTGTCGTCGCCGTCATTTCATCGCGTTTATGGCCTTTGGAGGTTCCGATTGAGGAAGGTTTAACTTCCGATATCATGTCAGCAATTTCGGTATCCTTTAGGGAATTCCGGGCCCAATTAGCAAGCTTGTCATTTTCCAGCAACTTGACGGCGGCCTTTGGATCCCAAGTTAGGGCCTGCGCCAGAAGCCGCGGTGAGTTATAGTCTTTCCCTAAAAACGCAATGGCGCTAAGCCCACGGCGCTCTCCGCGTCCCGGCTGCGGGCGATCATGCATAATCTCCCGCCAGCGTTCTAAGGTTTCTAAATTCCACCGACGTTTCGGATCATCATGAAGAAGACCCGTCAACAACAGATGTACGCGCGAGGAGAGCGTAATATCTTCGGTGAGGGCGGTAAAGCTGCCATGCTCCAGCTTTGCCGTGAACAAGGCGTCTGCACTGAGATCCTGACGCGGCAACTGCCCTGTTAGTAGATGAAGGATCATGACCCCGAGGGCATAAGTATCAAATAAAAGGGTTCCGTTTCCTCGGCCATAAATATTGGCATTCGCGCTTTCAAGCGGTTCATAAACCGTTGGCTGGTCGGAGCCGGGCGGTGTTGTCACGGCCTCGCCCAATACAAATTCTGTTCGGTCTTCATCAGCAAAGAATAAATTGTCCACCCGGATCGCCCGATGTGTAAATCCGATACGCTCCAGATCACGGAAAACGTTCATCACATGCGGCACCAGGACATCGAGAATTTGCCGCTCTGGCATCGGTCCTTCCTGTGCGTTGATGGCCATGCCGCCATCTGGCATCGAGAAGATAAATATCTGACGGATGTCGGCTTCATCGAACTTGACAGCGCCATAGTCAAGAAGATCGAGAATGCCCGGAACATGTGTGGTTTTGAGCGCATGAGCAAGTTCCGGGCGGTAAGGAACATAAGGATTGGAAATGACAGCGTAGCATTTTGCTGATGGATCGCGAACATCGCTGGCTGTAAATGCCTTGTTCGCCCCTTTGTCGAGGAAGTTGAGGGGCGCAGACAAGTCGATCCTGAAACGATTGTTCAGAATACCCGCGATGTCGGACCGAGAGACGGTCTCCTCAAAATCGATTGCTTCAGCAGTAGACATGGAAAGTCACTCAAAATCCTACATCAAATAAACGCAGAATAGTGTCGCAAATTCCCGTTAAAATGCCGTTAAGGTAAATTGGGATCTAGGAAGCCGAAGGTTCCTTGATAAAGACAACCAAACCTGCCGCAATAATAAGGCCGACGGACGCAGTAAGGGATGGAACGACAAAACTGCCGAAAATTTCATGGGCGTAGCCCGCAAATGTCGGGCCGATCATCTGGCCCAGACCGAAGGCAATGGACATTACCGCCATGATCTGGCGGGCGTTGTTTGGCGCCAGTTCATGGGCGCTAACCAGCCCGAGGGCCGTCATTCCCATAAAGGTGCCTCCAAGTAAAATCGCCGCCAATAAAATAACCGTTTCACTTTGGCCAAGAACACTGGCCGCAACGCCAATAGACAGCAAAATGCTGGCAATCGCATATGAGTGATTATTGCCAAATCGTATCCCTATCCATGTCCAAAGCGCCACAGAAGGAATGGCCGCCAGACCAACAACTAGCCAGATAATGGACTGCATCCATTGCAAATGCGGTAAATGGCGCACCAAAAGCGAGATAAATGTCGCCGTGATAATATACCCAAATCCAAGTAGAAAATAAGACAGGATCAATGCCTTCATCGACCGACCATAGTGTATTTTTGGCGGCCTAAGCTCCTTGACGACGGCCTCACTCCTGGGCGGGACAAGCCAGATAACCGGAATTACGAGTAAGAGGGATAGACCCCCACTCCATATCCACATGCCTTGCCAATCAACACCGGCTTTCGCAAGTTGGGAAATTAGTACAGCAGAAAAGGCGATCCCGGCGCCAACGCCCGCAAAATGCAGCGCCGACAGCCCAGAACGATTTTCTGCAGCCAAACGGTTCAAAACCAGCGCCGAGCCAAACACCATGACAAAAGCCGTCCCAATCCCGCCAATAACCCGCAGAGCCAATAGAATGTTAAGGGACGTAGTCAGGCCCATGGCCATAGTTGTGATACAACAAAGCATCAGCGAGGTGATAAACCAACTCCGGGCGCTCCCCGGAAGATTTTCCCGAACTGCAATAAAGGCACCTATCAGATAGCCAAGGAAATTCGCGGACGCGATAAGACCAGCCTGGGACTTGCTGAGCCCCAGCTGCGCTTCCATAAAAGGCAAAATTGGCGTGTAAACAAAACGACTTAGCGCCAGACCAACCGCTAGAGAAATTGCTCCGCCAAGGGCGAGCGTGATCATATTTTCAGAAAGGTTTTTCATATCACGACCTTATCATGATCACGTGTTGCCGAAAACAATCAGATTGGTCGGGGCCAAAGCTCCTAATCATCAAAGGGATCGCGAACCAGTATAGTATCTTCACGTTCAGGACTGGTCGACAACAGCGCCACCGGTGCCTCAATCAATTCTTCGATATGACGGACATATTTAACGGCGGCGGCAGGCAAATCGGCCCAGCTGCGGGCGCCAAAGGTGCTTTCGCTCCAGCCTTCGAGAGTTTCATAAACAGGTTCGACCGCAGCCTGATCCGCCATGTTGGACGGAAAATAATCGATCACCTCACCGCGGAGGCGATAGCCCACGCAAACTTTGAGTTCGTCCATGCCGTCCAGCACGTCGACTTTGGTGAGGGCAATCCCGGTAATGCCCCCGGTTTTCACCGCCTGACGTACCATCACTGCATCAAACCAGCCGCAACGGCGCTTACGCCCTGTCACCACACCAAATTCATGCCCGCGTTCACCAAGGCCTTTACCGACTTCATCGAAAAGTTCTGTCGGAAAAGGTCCCTCACCTACGCGGGTCGTATAGGCCTTGGTAATTCCCAGCACATAACTTATCGACGACGGGCCCACACCACTACCGACGGCGGCTTGCCCAGCCAGTGTGTTGGACGATGTTACGAACGGATATGTGCCATGGTCATTGTCCAGCATGGCGCCTTGCGCGCCCTCAAACAGGACTTTTTTACGTTGTTTCTTGGCTTCATCCAGACGGCGCCAGACGATATCGGCGAACTCCAGCAGCATCGGCGCGATCTCGAGGAGCTGTTCAAGCAGCTTATCCCCGTCCACCAGATCCGCGCCCAAACCCTTGCGAAGCGCATTATGATGATCGAGCAATGTCGCGATTTTCTTTACCAGCAATTCCTTGTCGGTCAAGTCGCAGACACGGATCGCGCGGCGCGCTGTTTTATCTTCATAGGCCGGACCAATACCGCGGCGCGTTGTGCCTATCTTAACGGCAGTACTCGCATCTTCGCGCAGCGCATCCAACTCGCCATGTAGCGGCAGGATCAGGGTGGCGTTTTCCGCAATCTTCAAGGTATTTCGGTCAACAACGACACCTTGCGCAACTACAGTTTCGATTTCCTGCTTCAGGGCCCATGGATCGATCACAACGCCATTACCAATCACAGATATCTTGCCACCCCGCACAATACCGGACGGCAGTAGGCTCAGTTTGTAAACCTTGCCATCAACAACGAGCGTATGGCCGGCATTATGGCCGCCCTGGAATCGAACCACGACATCAGCCCGCTCCGACAGCCAATCGACAATCTTTCCCTTGCCTTCGTCCCCCCACTGGGAGCCGACAACCGCTACGTTCGCCATAATTCCGTGTCCTTAAATAATGATTTTCTCAGGAAAGTTTTTGAATGCCATCGAGCCCAAGTAGATGGCTGCATTGAAGTCGACGCGCCTCGGCGTCAATATCCGTTTCTGCACTCAGACCAGCAAGCGTCTGCCAGCCGTCGGCCCTATAACTGCGGCCCTGCTCGAGAGCCGTGCCGAACGGCAAATAAAGTCGATTTTCCATACTTTGCGCCGGTACCGCCCGCATCAGGCTATCAAGGAAAAGAGTGAAACCTGTCGCAGACTCTCCGTCCATCAGCTGATAGCGACCGCCGCGCCCCAATTCCCCCCGCACATTACGCGCAAAAACGGTGAAACTCAGACCCGTTTGATATTCAAAGCCACGATATTCCCCGGGATCAATGGTCAGTTCCAGCTCAGGCGCAGAAACGCCGATCTGAACAACAAGACGCCTGAGATCGGAAATCTGTGCCGCCGCCCTTTCCGGCAACTCAAGAGCCTGCAATGCGGCAAGTGCTTGATCCGCCGGCCCCGCTGCCTTCAAAAGCGCCACCAAAATCGCAGAAAGTTCAGGCTCATACCCGTCCAGCGCCGCAGCATCCTTGTGATCAAGGGCTTCGCGTGCTTCTGTCGCAATATCCGCGTCGATACCCATTTCATTACAAATAGTTGGCACCAGGTTTGGAAGTGTTAGATCAAGGGAAAAATCGGTAATATTTAATGCCGTCAAGGCTTCTGCAACCAATAAAATCAGCTCTGCATCCGCAGTAATTTCGCTGGGACCAATAAGTTCGACACCAGCTTGCGCAAATTGCCGTTCGGGCCGAAGCTGGCTGCCATAAACTCGCAATACCTGCCCTGCATAGGACAGACGCAGCGGACGCGCCTCCTGCTTCATACGTGTCGTTGCAATGCGAGCGACCTGCAAAGTGATATCGGTGCGAAGTCCCATCATCCTGTGGGAAACCGGATCCATGACCCGGAACATTTTCGACGCCAGCGCGGCCCCGGAGCCTTCCAGCAGATGCTCCTCAAACTCGATCAACGGAGGTTTCACTTGTTGATAGCCATTGCCCGCAAATACCCGCATCAGGGTATCGCTTATGGCGGCTTCAGCGGCAGCTTCGGGCGGCAGCATATCCGCGAGCCCGGCCGGTAGCAGGCCTTTTTCAGAGTAATCGTTCATCACGTGGGCTTATAAAGCATATTTCGCCTGCCACGCCAACCGGAACAGCAAAAAAGCGACACTTTTTCGGTGCCGCTTTTTATGCCGGGTCCCAAGGGCCCCATTTTTAAAGGATCGGATCAGAATTGAAGGGATTTCACCTGTTCCACATGTGGAAGATTACAGACCGCATTCAACGTTGCAGCAGGCAATTCCGAATCTATTTCGATCAACGCAATGGCCTCTCCGACATCTTCATTCCGTCCCAAATGGAAAGTTGCGATATTAACCTCAGCAGCGCCAAGCAGTGAGCCAAGCGCGCCGATAAAGCCCGGTTTGTCCTTGTTGGTGACATAGAGCATATGCGGCCCAAGTTCTGCTTCCATATTAATACCCTTGATGCTGACGATCCGTGGCCGCGCATCCCCAAATAAGGTACCGGCAATATCGCGGGTTTGCTGCTCTGTCGTGATACAAAGGCGGATAAGGGTCTGATAATCATCTTCTCGATCATTATAGCTTTCTGTCACGTCAATCCCGCGCTCCTTGGCGACAACCGGAGCATTGACCATATTGACACTATCCAGCAGCGGACCAAGTAACCCTTGAATGATGATAGAAGTCAAAGGCTTGGTGTTCAGTGATGCTGCCTGCCCCTCATAATCAATACGAACGGATTTAATGCCACTTTCGGTCACTTGTCCCGCGAAACCACCAAGTTGCGTCGCCAGATCCATATAGGGCTTCAATTTTGGTGCTTCTTCCGCCGTTACCGACGGCATATTGAGCGCATTGGTCACAGAACCGTCCAGTAAAAAATCGGCCATCTGCTCCGCTACCTGAATGGCGACATTGACCTGCGCCTCATCGGTGGACGCCCCGAGATGCGGTGTGGTGACAACATTCGGCATGCCAAACAGGACGTTTTCCTTGGCAGGCTCAACCGCATATACATCAACAGCGGCACCAGCCACATGACCGGACTCTAACGCTGCCTTCAAATCTTCCTCAACTACAAGGCCGCCTCGGGCGCAATTGATGATGCGCACGCCTTCCTTCATCTTGGCGATATTGTCGGCATTGATGATATTGCGGGTCCCATCGGTGATCGGTGTATGCAAGGAGATATAATCGGCACGCGCAAACAGCTCATCAAGCTCGAGTTTTTCAACCCCGAGCTCGACTGCCCGCTCCGGTGAGAGGAACGGGTCATAAGCCACGACTTTCATCTTCAGGCCAACCGCCCGATCGGCAACGATTGAGCCGATATTACCGCAACCGATAACACCCAGAACCTTGCCATAGAGCTCAACGCCCATGAACTTAGATTTTTCCCATTTACCAGCCTGCGTTGATGCGTTGGCTGCCGGAATATGCCGGGAAAGCGAGAACATCATGGCGATGGCATGCTCTGCAGTGGTGATGGCATTCCCGAATGGGGTGTTCATGACACAGATACCAGCCGCTGTCGCCGCCGGAATATCCACATTATCCACACCGATACCCGCGCGACCTATAACTTTAAGGTTGGTGGCCGCTTCAATAATATCGGCGGTTGCCTTGGTGGCAGAACGTACAGCAAGGCCATCATAATCGCCTATGCAGGCTTTCAATTCCTCCGGCGTCATACCAGTAATTTCATCAACTTCAACACCGCGATCGCGGAAAATTTCCGCCGCACGAGGGCTCATCTTGTCAGAGATAAGAACTTTGACCATTTTTTCGATCCTTCTGAAGGAAGCTATTCTAGAATGTTGCTTTAAGTTTGGCGTACCCATAGTCGAGCCACGGCATCAAAGCGTCGAGATCAGCGGTTTCCACCGTTGCCCCGGCCCATATGCGAAGACCCGCAGGCGCATCACGGTAGGATCCGATATCAAGGCCAGCGCCTTCATCGGCAAGGGTTTTCACCAGCGCCTTTTCCGCCTTGCCCTGATCTTCAGCAGACAAGGATGTGAACCAGTCATCGGAGATTCTCAGACAAACCGATGTGGTACTGCGGATTGCCGGGTCATCGGCGAGATAGTCCGCCCAGTCGGAAGACGCCACCCAGTCAGAAATCACTTTTGCGTTGGCGTTGGTGCGATCGATCATGCCTTGACCGCCGCCGACGCTTTTCGCCCAGTTCAGCGCATCCAGCGCATCCTCGACGGCTAGCATGGAGGGGGTATTGATGGTTTCGCCACGGAACACACCGTCTATCAGCTTGCCGCCCTTGGTCAGGCGGAAGATTTTTGGAAGCGGCCAAGGCGGTGTGTAATTTTCAAGCCGCTCAACCGCGCGCGGGCTTAAGGCAAGCATGCCATGGGCCGCCTCCCCGCCGAGCGCTTTCTGCCAGGACCAGGTAGTTACATCCAGCTTGCCCCACGGGAGTTCCATTGCAAAGACGGCTGATGTGGCATCACAAATGGCCAAGCCGTCTCGATCCGCATCAATCCAATCGCCGTTGGGCACGCGGACACCTGATGTTGTACCGTTCCAGGTGAAGACGACGTCATTCGCCCAGTTGACGGCGTTCAGATCCGGCAGCTCGCCGTAGCCAGCGGTGACGATTTCACAGTCATCGAGCTTCAGCTGCTTGGCCACATCTGACGCCCAGCCAGAACCAAAGCTTTCCCACGCGAGCATGGTAACCGGTCGTTGGCCCAGCATTGACCATAGCGCCATTTCAACAGCGCCAGTATCGGAGCCCGGCACGATGCCAATTTTGTAATTATCAGGAATGCCCAGAAGCTCCCGCTGTTGCTCAATAACAGCTTTCAGCTTTTCCTTGCCAAGTGCAGATCGATGAGAGCGACCGAGGCAAGCGTCTTCTAGGTTTTTGAGGGACCATCCGGGGCGCTTTGCGCAAGGGCCGGATGAAAAATGTGGCGAGTTAGGACGTCTCGCAGGACGCAATTCTTCTGTCATAATAAACTAAACCTTCCAGTCTAGAGCATCCCGGTGGGGGGATGTGGCCCGTCGCTCATAGACAAAATTCCGCCCGCGATGTCAACGGTTATTTTGCGCTGCGTCATTTTGTCCGGATTTAACATCGGTTTTCGGATAGTTGGAAAAGTTCGGAGTTTTTAGGATGCAACACCACTTAATCGGAAAGGATATTTATTATGAAAATCAGTTATTTACCGCTTCCTACAAATCAAGTTCGGGCGCTTCAACACGGTGGTAAGGATGCTGACGGTAACTTGCCGGAACGGCAAAAATCCGATGGAGATGGTAATTCCTGTCGCCACTGTTTGGGAGAAATTGCCGAGGGAGATGAATTGCTGATCGTATCCCATCGACCTTTTTCGACAATCCAGCCTTATGCCGAACAAGGTCCAATTTTTTTGCATGGCAAAGATTGTGATGCTTACGGAAAATCTGAGGAACTTCCCGAGATGTACAAATCAAGGGATGGCATTTTATTACGCGGATATAATCAGCAAGAGCGCATCGTCTATGGCACTGGGCAAACTGTAAAGCCCGAAAACGTGGAATCCGCAGCATGGGAAATACTCCAGGCCAAAGACGTAGCCTATGTCCATGCGAGGTCTGCAACCAATAATTGCTACCAGTTTCGCATAGAGGCGATGAAATAGAGTAATAGACAGAATTTATTGTCCCTAGGACAATAAAACACTGGCAAAAGGCAACATCGAGCGCAAATATACCTCATCCATTCCAGTTGAGGTTCCGCCCGATGATTCCCTGCCAGCGCCATTTATTCGATATTCCTGAAAATATTGCCTATTTCAATTGTGGATACATGTCACCTCAGCTGAAGTCCGTACGCGATGCCGGTCATCTGGGCGTGGATTGCAAGTCAGCACCCTGGAAAGTGTATCCGAATGATTTCTTCGATGGACCAAACAAGGCTAGGTTGCTCTTCGCCGAGCTCGTCGGTGCCACCCCTGCCGATATCGCCATTATCGGAAGTGCGTCTTATGGTCTGGCGACGGCAGCGCGGAATGTGCCTGCGAAGGCGGGCCAAAAAATATTGCTGCTTAAAGATCAATTCCCATCGAATGTCTATTGCTGGCAGGAGCTTTCAAAGAAAACCGGTGCAGAGATTGTCACGTTGGAAACCCCTGCCGATTCTGATTGGACGCGAGCGGTACTTGAGGCCATTGACGGCAGCGTTGCTGTCGCCGCCCTGCCCCATTGCCACTGGACCGATGGCGCGCTTCTGGATTTGGAAGCCATCGGTAAAAAACTTCGGGCGAATGATGCGAAACTGGTGCTGGATATCACGCAGTCTATCGGCGCGCTTCCTATTGACGTGGCCAAAGTTAAGCCCGATTTCCTCATTGCCGCCTGCTATAAATGGATGCTGGGACCCTATAGCCTTGGCTTCATGTATGTAGCACCGGAATGCCAAAATGGCGAACCGCTCGAACATAACTGGATTAGCCGTGCCGGTTCAGAGAATTTCGCCGGACTTGTGGATTATCAGGATACTTATCAGCCGGGCGCCGATCGATTTGATATGGGAGAGCGGGCGAACTTTGCCCAGATGCCTATGGCCATCGCTGCACTGGAGCAATTACTGGACTGGACGCCGGAGAGCATTCAGGAGACACTTCGCGCCCTCACCGACGATATCGCCGAGAAATGTGTACCCCTTGGACTGACATCCCCGCCGCGAGAGCTTCGCGCCGGACATTTTCTCGGGCTCCGCCATCCTCGCGGGCTACCGAAAGATTTGCTGGAAATTCTTCTAGCCGATAACATATACATATCAGTGCGTGGGTCTTCTTTGCGTATCACACCCCATCTATTCAATAATGAGACCGATATCGACCGATTGGTTGATGCTCTCTCCTCTGCCCTTAAACGGAGATAAAAACAATGAAGCTCAACAGACTTGGGAATACCGGATTAAAAGTCAGCGAACTTTGCCTGGGCACTATGACGTATGGCGATCCCAACTGGCGCGAATGGGTGTTGCCCGAAGATGAAAGCCGCCCTTTTATTAAACGCGCGCTAGAGCTTGGCATTAATTTCTTTGATACGGCGGATATGTATTCGCTCGGCGCGTCGGAAGAAGTCCTTGGACGAGCCATCAAAGATTTTGCACGCCGTGAAGAGGTCGTCATCGCAACGAAAGTACATTTCAGTATGGGGGATAGCCCCCTCACAGGTGGCCTCTCACGCAAGCATATCATGCATGCCATTGATGATTCGCTGCGGCGCCTGGGGACCGACTATGTAGATCTTTATCAGATCCACCGCTGGGATTATGAGACGCCAATCGAGGAAACCCTTGAGGCGCTCAATGATGTGGTGCGGGCTGGCAAGGCACGGTATATCGGTGGCTCCTCCATGCATGCCTGGCAGTTTATGAAGGCACTCAGTATTTCGGAGAAAAACGGCTGGGCGAAATTCGTCTCCATGCAAAACGTCTATAACCTTATCTATCGCGAGGAAGAGCGGGAAATGCTGCCGCTCTGTGAGGATCAGGGTATTGGCATTATCCCGTGGTCACCGCTGGCCCGCGGCTTTCTTGCCGGAAACAAGAAAGCCGGTGGCGAGGGTGAGACCGTTCGCGCCCGCACTGACGAAATAGCCCGCGCCCTTAAAATCGGGGAGCAGTCAGACTATGCCGTACTGGCTGTTGTGCAGGAAATTGCAGCGGCGCGCGACGTCTCGCCGGCACAAGTGGCGCTCGCCTGGGTGCATCACAGCCCCCATATCACGGCCCCAATTGTCGGCGCTAGCAAGATGTATCAGCTTGAAGAAGCGGTCGCCGCCCTTGATATTTCTCTGGAAGTAGAGGAACTCGCGCGACTTGACGAAGTTTATATCCCCCATGCCGTTACCGGCCATAGATGAAGAAAAGAAAAGAAAATGAGCTTAAATATCAGTAAACTGCGACAGGAAACGCCGGGCGTCCAAAACCGCATTCATCTGAACAATGCAGGCGCGGCGCTGATGCCGCTGCCGGTTTATCTGGCGGTGAAAGAGCACCTGGATTTGGAGCTAAATATTGGCGGTTATGAGGCGCAGGACCGCGCTACCCCGGCATTTGAGCGCACTTATGATGCCATCGCCGAGCTGATCAATTGCGACCGCAGTGAAATAGCGCTGGTAGAAAACGCCACCGTCGGTTGGCAAATGGCCTTTTACGGCATTCAGTTCAAACCCGGCGATCGCATTCTCACGGTGGAGGCAGAATATGCTACCAACGTCATTTCTTATCTGCAATTGACCGAACGTAAGGGCATCACTGTCGATTTTGTGCCGAGCGACAATAGCGGTCAAATCGATGTGGCGGCGCTAGAGGGCATGATTGATGATAAGGTGAAACTTATCTCTGTCACCCATATTCCGACAAATGGTGGGCTGATCAATCCGGCCGAAGCTGTTGGCAAGATTGCCAGAAAACACGGTATTCCCTATCTGCTGGATGCCTGTCAGTCTGTCGGCCAAATCCCGGTCGACGTGGAACAAATTGGCTGCGATATGCTGTCGGTGACGGGCCGAAAATATCTGAGGGGGCCGCGTGGCACCGGTTTTCTCTATGTCCGCAAAGGGTTCATGGACGAACTGGATCCACCCGTCCTCGATATGCATAGTGCAGAATGGACGGCACTGGATGCCTATCAGGTGCGCCAAGATGCCCGCCGCTTTGAAAACTGGGAATTCAATACCGCCGGGATTATTGGCCTTGGCGTCGCCGTCGATTATCTGTTGGCGCTCGGTATCGACGAAACCTCCGCGCGCCTTTGTGGCCTTGCCCAAACTGCAAGAGAAGCGCTTGCGACCGTGCCCGGTATCACGGTTCAGGATATTGGCGCTGAAAAAGGCGGTCTGGTCACATTCGATTATGCGGGAAAATCCGTAAATGACGTCAAAGCACATTTGACGGCGAATACCATCAACACTTCCATCACCACTATCTCCAGCACTCGCTATGATCTTCACAAACGAGGCATAGAAAATCTTATAAGATCTTCATTTCATTACTACAATACAGAAAATGAGATTGATCGCTTTATCGAGGTGTTGAAGACGCTATAGTTTGAATACTGGCTCGTACTGGTCTTGAAAATCTCTAGATTTCATAGCCTTTACTGGCCAGTTCTTCCTTGATACGCTTGAAAGCCAGAGCGCCGACCTGCTGACCCCATTTTGCGCCAATCATCATGGATTTTTGCATTAAGGCAGGCATATCATTGATCAATTTCTGGCCCAGTTCAGTCTGGTAGAAGCGGATCAGTCCTTGGAGTTCCTCCAGGGTAAATGTCTGATCATAGACCTCTTTCATCGGCCCCATCAAACCATCCATGTTTTCCTGAAATGTTTCAGCAAGGATATCAAACGTCTTCTGTTTGACATCATCCGGTATTTTAGGGTTTTTCTTATATGCCTGTGTCAGAAAGAGCGTAAGACTGTCGATAGTGATCTGTTCGGTCAGCTCCGCTGTTTTCGTTATTTCCAACAACTTTTCGATAGCCTGCTGCTTTGTTGTATCCGCAGCCTGTGCATTACCAAGGCCGAAAGCCAGTATGAAACAGATACCTAAAGCCGCACTTCTAAATTTTTGCATTCACAATCCCCATTCGAAGGAAGCAAGAGCCTTCAGTAAAATTCCTTGACGGTATGGCCATGGTTTAAGGGGCCATGCCCTCCACCATATCCCGGTGCTTCCTGAATTGCGACCTCTACATAACGCAGCGCCCGTTCAACGGCCTTTTTGATAGGCATCCCTTGGGCAATGCCGATGGCAATGGCTGAGGACAGAGTGCAGCCCGTGCCGTGAGTATGAAGGGTGTCGATCCGTGGATGGGTGAAGGTCTGTACGCCCTCTGGAGAGATCAGCAGGTCAATAACATCTGCTCCGTCCCGATGCCCGCCCTTCATGAGAACGGCGACGGGTCCGGCTTCAAGCAACTGGCGACCCGCTTTTTCCATATCCGATAATGTTTCAATTGTCATGCCCGTCAGGTGTTCAGCCTCTGGGATATTCGGTGTCAGAACCTGGCTGTGGGAGCTGATAAGCCGGGATTTGATGGACGAGCTCGCCTCCTCCGTCAACAAGGCAGCGCCGCCTTTCGCAATCATCACCGGATCAAGAATAACCGGCGGCAGGTCAGTTGCAGCATCGAAATAATCGGCGACCGCTTCAACAATCTCGGACCGATGTAGCATTCCAATTTTAATGGCGTCGGCCCCGATATCCTCCAGCGCCGTTTTGATTTGCTGCGTGACAAAGTCAGGAGAAACTTCCTCAATAGCCTGAACACCGTGGGTATTTTGCGCGGTCAGCGCAGTGATCGCCGTCATGGCATAGCCGCCAAGCGCAGTGACCGTCTTGATATCCGCCTGAATACCTGCTCCGCCGCCGGAATCAGATCCGGCGATTATTAGTACGCGCCCCTGCATGCGCATCCCCCTTATTTATTATTAATCAACTAACTGTAGCTGTTACTTCACTCACAATATTATCAACGATTTCAAGAACAAGCGGCTCGTTGGTGCCCTCTCCCATCACCCGGATCAACGGTTCCGTTCCGGATTTCCGGATCAGCAAGCGGCCTTCACTGCCAAGGCGAATTTCACCATCTTTAATAGCCTGCTGGACCGTCGTGGCCGCCAATGGATCCCCATTCTGATAACGAACATTCTTTAGAATTTGCGGATAAGGATCGAAATTATTACAAACGTCGCTGACCGGCCGCCCCTCCTCAACAATCACGGAAAGCACCTGCAACGCTGCAATTAATCCGTCACCCGTGGTGCTGTAATCATTCAGAACAATATGCCCCGATTGCTCGCCGCCAACGTTAAAGCCGTGAGCCCGCATATGCTCAACCACATAGCGATCCCCAACCCCGGTCCGAACCAGATCCAGACCCTTGCTTTCAAGAAATTTCTCGAGGCCCATATTGGACATTACCGTGGAGACGATCCCGCCACCCCGAAGCTGCTCCCGCCGCTGCCAGGTGTGAGCGATGAGCGCCATAAGCTGATCGCCATCGATTAGTTGCCCCTTCTCATCACACATGAGAAGCCGGTCGGCATCGCCATCAAGGGCAATTCCCAGATGCGCGCCTTCCTCGACAACACGGGCGCACATAGCTTCTGTCGCCGTCGAGCCGCAGTCCTTGTTAATATTGAAACCATTGGGAGTGACTCCCATGGAAATCACATCGGCTTCCAGTTCCCACAGCACTGTCGGCGCTACCTTATACGCTGCGCCATTGGCGCAATCGACAACGATTTTAAGTCCCTTTAGCAGCTGGTGCCGCGGAAAACTGCTTTTGGCAAATTCAATATAGCGCCCTTGCGCGTCATCCAGACGCTGCGCACGCCCCAGGAGTTTGGGCACAGCCAGCTCAATATTACTGTCATCAATAATATCGGCCTCAATACTCTTTTCGACTTCGTCGGACAGCTTGTAACCATCGGGACCAAAAAGCTTGATGCCATTATCCTCATAGGAATTATGGGACGCTGAAATCATCACGCCGATATCGGCACGAAGCGAACGGGTTAGCATGGCGATGGCCGGCGTGGGAAGTGGCCCCACTAGAATCACATCCATGCCGACGGAGGTAAATCCGGCAGTAAGCGCCGGTTCCACCATATAACCCGAAAGCCGTGTATCCTTGCCGATGACGACCCGATGACGAAAATTTCCGCGCCCGGCAAATTTCTTGCCCGCAGATTTCCCGACTTTCAGGGCAACCTCAGCCGTCATCGGTTCTTGGTTGGCGGTACCGCGAATGCCGTCAGTTCCAAAATATTTGCGTGTCATGGTTTTCGCCCAATACTCAAAAATAAGTGGCGGTAACATACCACCAAACCCTTAAAACTTGTCTAAAAAGAGGCAGCGTCGATGGCCTGCCAGATTTTAAGGGCCTGTACTGTCTCGGCGACATCGTGGACGCGGATAATCCGGACCCTGGCACGGGCGCCATATAGCGCCACCGCAAGCGATCCCGGAAGGCGACTTGTGGCAGCGTCAGCGCCCGCTACTCTGCCAATAAAGGACTTGCGGGAAGCCCCGAGAAGAAGGCCACAGCCAAGTTCATGAAATTCCGGCAAGCCCTTAATCAGAGAGAGATTGTGATCAGCGGTTTTACCAAATCCAATGCCCGGATCGACAATAATCCGGGCTTTGTCAATTCCTGCTGCTTCACAAACAGCGATACGGCCTCGAAGATAGTCGATCACCTCCCGTACCACATTTTCGTAAGTTGGATTGTCCTGCATGACCTTGGGATCGGCAGAGCTATGCATAAGGCAGACGGGCAATCCACTTTTTGCGACGAAATCTAGACTATCCGGGTCATATTCCAGTGCAGTGACATCATTGATCATGGATGCCCCTGCGGCAACAGCTTCGGCCATAACCGGCTTTTTACGGGTATCAATGGAGATTGTAACACCAATATCCCGGCAGGCTTCGATCACCGGGATGACCCGCGCGCATTCCTCATCTACAGAGATGACATCCGCCCCGGGACGCGTGCTCTCACCGCCGATATCGAGGATATGAGCGCCATCAGCAACCATTTTCCGGGCATGGCCAATGGCCATATCCCGATCAAAATGCTGACCGCCATCAGAAAAACTGTCTGGCGTGACATTGAGGATACCCATAATTTTCGGTGGCGGAGGCATCACACTATCACTGCCTTCCAAAGAAGAAAGACCCCGCAGATAAGCGGAGTCTTTTTTCGTCTCATTCATAAAATGATCCCTTTAGGTGCCGGGTTGTGGTTCCGGTTCCATGCCACCCGTTGCACCGCCAGATTTTTTATGGCCATCGGCCTCAGGTACTGTCGTGCCCGGGCCTTTATCCATTGGCGTTTCAATATCTTCCGGCCGGTCGATATCACCGCCATCCATCAGGATCTTGATCTCATCACCGCTCAGGGTTTCGTATTCAAGCAACCCTTTAGCAATATTATGCAGCTGATCTTCGTGATCGGTAAGGATTTTGCGTGCTGTTGCTTCGCCTTCCTCAACGAAGCGCCGAACTTCTTGATCAATTAGCTGTGCCGTGGCATCAGAGACATTTTTCTGCTGGGCAACGGAATGCCCGAGGAACACTTCTTCCTGATTAGAGCCATATAGGAGCGGGCCAAGCTTATCCGATAGCCCCCATTCGGTTACCATGCTCCGTGCCATATCCGTCGCCATCTTGATATCACCGGAAGCGCCGGTTGTTACCGCGTCATGGCCGAAGATCATTTCTTCAGCGATGCGGCCACCCATGGCCACGGCCAAATGCGCAAGGCACTGATCGCGACGGAGCGAATAGCTGTCTTTTTCCGGCAAGCGCATGACCATACCGAGCGCCCGTCCGCGTGGGATAATCGTTGCCTTATGCACCGGATCAGAGGCTTCCATATGCATACCAACCAAGGCATGACCGCCTTCGTGGTAGGCCGTTAGCTTCTTTTCTTCTTCAGACATCACCATGGAGCGCCGCTCGGCACCCATCATGACCTTGTCTTTGGCTTCTTCAAATTCCTGCTGTGTTACCAATCGGCGGGATTTACGCGCGGCTAGCAACGCCGCCTCGTTCACCAGATTGGCAAGGTCTGCACCGGAGAAACCGGGGGTTCCACGCGCAATTGTCCGCGCATCCACATCCTGCGCCAGCGGTACTTTGCGCATATGGACTTTGAGGATTTTCTCGCGACCAATGATATCGGGGTTCGGCACGACAACCTGGCGATCAAAACGACCGGGGCGCAGTAACGCCGGATCGAGAACATCGGGACGGTTGGTCGCTGCGAGCAAGATCACGCCTTCATTGGTCTCGAACCCATCCATCTCCACCAGCATCTGGTTGAGGGTCTGCTCGCGCTCGTCATTGCCGCCGCCAAGGCCGGCACCGCGATGACGGCCAACGGCGTCAATTTCGTCGATAAAGATGATACAAGGGGCGTTTTTCTTGCCCTGTTCAAACATGTCGCGAACACGGCTCGCGCCAACACCCACAAACATTTCAACAAAGTCAGAGCCAGAAATCGTAAAGAACGGCACGTTTGCTTCGCCGGCCACAGAGCGGGCCAATAGAGTTTTACCGGTACCCGGAGGGCCGATTAGCAGCACACCTTTTGGAATTTTACCGCCAAGGCGCTGGTACTTCTGTGGGTTTTTCAGGAAGTCGACAACTTCTTCAAGCTCTTCTTTGGCTTCTTCAATTCCGGCGACATCTTCGAATGTCACCCGACCATGTTTTTCCGTAAGCAGTTTTGCTTTTGATTTACCAAAGCCCATGGCTTTGCCGCCACCGCCTTGCATCTGGCGCATAAAGAAAATCCATACACCAATCAACAGCAACATCGGGAACCAGCCCAGCAATGTCGACATCAACATGCTGCCTTCTTCTTTTGGTGCCGCATTGATCATGACGTTATGAGTGCTGAGTTTACTCACCAGAGTGCTGTCCTCGGGTGCATAGGTCGTGAAACTGCGCCCGTCGTCAGTTTTGCCCTTGATGTTATGGTCCTGAATAGTGACTTCAGTAACCTTGCCATTTTCAACCTCGGTGAGGAAAGTCGAATAGGGTATAGAGGTTCCTGCTTCACGTGACGGCGTGTCATTGAAGATATTAAAGAGCGCGACCACCAAAAAGGCGATAACAATCCAAAGCACTATATTCTTGCCAAAGAGTTGCACGAAAAATCTTCCTTCCTTGACCGAACCACAACAGGCTCAATCCCATAAAAATAAACCCAAATTCTGGAAACTCATCTTAGATATAATTCGTTAAGACCAAGTTCCAATAGGGCAACCGTCATTTATACCTGTATAAGACGATTAAATCAGAGGTCTGAATACCATCTTGATACGGTCCTTTGCAATGATCGACTGCTGCAGATCACAGGAAAAAAGTGGTGCAGCCACTAATTCGCCCTCTGACCAGACCGCAGGCAGGCTGTTTCGGACTACAGCAGGCAGTTCTCGCTCCTCCCTCTGCAAATGGAGTTTATTGAGCGTACGCCAGCCATCAGCACCGATTCGCCGAATAACAAGGGGGGTCACCGTTTTATCCGCCGCCGTATCCACAACCTGATATCGATTATCCCAAAGCACTGCCCCGCCGCAATCCAGTACATTTTCCGGCAATCCGGTCCGTCCTGGTTCTCGGCAAACGATCCAGCCATCTTTGGATTTTGAAATCTGGCAGCCCGCCAGAGTTTCTGAGGTCGATACAGTGCGGATAAACAAGCGCTCATATAGATGCTCCAACGACTTCAGCTTAATTCGTGCGGCCTCCCCCTGCACTAGGGCAAGGGCTTTGGACAGCAATCGTAGGGCCATTTCTTCGGGACAATCGGTTATCATAACGTCTGGAAAGCGGACAAAGCCAAAAGGACTGACCTCACAGAGGGCATCAAAGCGTTCTGATGTCAGCTGATCGAGCGCCCGCGACGCCCGTGCTAATCTGCCCACAGAGAGGGAAATAGTTTCCAGATCACTGCCCGGCAGATCCTGAAGCCCCGCCAGTATTGTCCCCACTTGAGTGCGGGTGAAATCAAGGTTGTCGTTGCTGGGATCGTCAATCCATTCCTGGCCCCGCGCCATTAAAAACTGCCGCAATTGATCCCGTGTAACGCCAAGCAGCGGTCTCAGCAATTTGAGATCCTGCCAGCCCGAAATATCCCGCATGGCAGCCAGGCCTTCCAGACCGCTCCCCTTGGAAAGCCGCATCAGCATGGTTTCCGCCTGATCTTCCATTTGGTGCCCCAGGAGCAACGACGTGATTCCCCGCTGCTGACAATGCGCAGTCATGAGGCGATAGCGGGCATCGCGCGCGGCCTGCTGGATACCCGATGTCGGATGCGGCCCGTCCCAGCGAAGAGTATTACAACTGATGCCATACTTCCCGAGCCAGGTAGCCACCTGCTTTACTTCACTTGCCGATTGCGGGCGGAGACAATGATCAACACTAAGCGCTAATAAATCGACGCCTTCTGTCCTGGCCCATTCTTCGGCCAGCAACGCCAGCGCCATACTGTCAGAACCACCAGAGACGGCAACAGCAATAGATTTCGTCCGAGCCCCAAGGCCCAGCGAGATCATTTTCTGGTTAAAATGTGCCTGCAGGTCGGGCGTTTTAACCGCCACAGCCGAAATTCTGCTTTTCGCGGGTTGCCGTACGGACAAGGCGTGGCGGCAACCTGTCGAACTGTTTATCCAGTTGTTCGAACGTGGCGCAAGCCTCTTCTTTCTGATCCATGCGGCCCAACGTCATGGCGAGTTTCAAGAGATTATCCGCCGCTTTCGAATTATCGGGGTAATTTTGATAGCCTTCAAAAAAAGCCGAGGCGGCGTTGGGGAAATCTCCGCGAACATAGAAAGTTTCACCAAGCCAATATTGAGCGTTTCCAGCCAGCTCGTTGTCTTTATTCTGGGCTAAAAATTCCGTAAAGGCGGCCTCTGCCTCATCATACTGATCGGCGCGCACCAGCGAAATCGCATAGTTATATTGGTCCGAGGGGGATCCTGCAGGCAAGATACTACCAGCATTAGCCGTTACCGTCTGCGGAGGAACCGAGGCTACAGCTGTTCCTGAACTCGCAGTTTGTCCAGCGGGCAAAGTCCCGAGGACCTTGCTGCCAGATGGCAAGCCTTCGCCGCCTATAACGGTTGTCGTTGTTGGCGCAATCGGCGCCGTTAGCGAACTTTGTCCTTGTGGCGCACCTGCTGCCAGGGGAGCTACTCCGCCGCCGCCCAACTTACGTTCAATCTCGGTGAGGCGAAAATCCACATCCTTCACAAGTTTATCAAGCCGCGTCGACATCTGATCAATTTTAAAGGTGGCCTCCTCCTGCACGCCGGTCAGCCGCCGCTGCTCATCTTCAAGGGCACCAATACGTTGTGAAAGGATCGCTACGCCATTGGCGTTGCCACCACCTGTACTACTTGAACCAAGGCTCGACGGGGCCGCCGGTGCAGAAGTTGCTGGGCGGGGCGCGGGTGTCGTACCACTGTAAATCTGTCGCTGGACATCATTGAGATCAAGTTCAAGTCGGTTGATGCGGTTGATCAAGGCCTGAACTTCACTGCTTTGTGCGAAGGCAAGGGAACTACTTCCGAAAATGATCAACGTTGCCAACAAGCCGACACCTAAGAGCATCCCGCCCGATCGTTTCGACCCCGTATCCGCGCCAAACTCTGAAATATTTGATGTCATTTGATAGCTCACCCTCTTCACTAAACCGCTGGTCAATAGACCACAGGGCTAAGATATGACTTCATACCCTAAATTTCAAACTCGCGCCAAATGTTGGCGATTTTATGGTCAGAGCAGCTCCGCGCCCAACGCGCAATGAAAAAAGCCCGCCGCCGCACAAACCTATGTCTGTACGTCGGCGGGCTTCAATCCTGATTTACGCGTCGCTTAGTTTACGACAGAAACCGAACGCCGGTTCTGTGCCCACGCCGCTTCGTTATGGCCAAGTGCCACAGGGCGCTCCTTACCATAAGAAATCGTAGAGAGACGACCCGGCGCAACACCGAGGGTCACAAGATAGTTCTTAACCGAAGTCGCCCGGCGTTCGCCGAGAGCCAGGTTATATTCCCGTGTACCACGTTCGTCCGTATTGCCTTCGATCACAAGTGTCACCGCAGGATTGGCACCAAGCCAAGCTGCCTGACGCTGCAATGTTGTCTGTGCTTCATCGGTTAGGTCATATTTGTCGAAACCGAAGAACACGCGATCGCCAACATTCAGGACAAGATCTTCCTGACTGCCGGCTCTCACGCCAGTTGTCACCGTTTCAGTTACAACAGTTGTTGTTGATCCTGATGTTCCGCTCGTCTGGGTCGTCGCGCCCCCACCTGAGCTGTCACCGGTTTCTGTTGGTGCCGTTTCGCACGCTGCTACTAGCAGCAGAGCCGCGAAAACACTTAAGGTTTTAAGGCCTAGATTGAGCCGCATTTTACTTAACTCCCATCCTCTGGAAATCTCTGAACTATGGGTATCTCAAGTAAAACACAGACGCATTTGCATCGGTGCTGTAGCAAAAGATAATCCCCCTTATTTAGAACTCTTAAACTATACTTCGCTGATCTCATTTATTCAACAAGGGCGACCAAGCAGGGTCGGACCCGTCACGTGGCGAAATCACCTCACGTTCGTTATATCCTGTTAGGTCGATCGACCACAAGCGAACTTTGTCGCTTAGGCCGTCATTTTTTCCCGGAATCTGCCGGAAAAACACCAAAACACGTCCATTCGGTGCCCAGGAAGGCCCTTCATTGTGAAAACCTTCCGTCAGGATACGTTCTTGCGAGCCATCAGTCCGCATAACCCCTATGGAGAATTTGCCACCTGTCAGCTTTGTGAAGGCGACCAAATCTCCGCGAGGTGACCAGATTGGTGTGCCATAATTGCCACTCCCGAAGCTAATTCGCTTCACATTGGAGCCATCCGTGTCCATCACATAGAGCTGTTGACGGCCACCTCGATCCGATTCAAACACGATTTGTGTGCCATCAGGAGAGAAAGACGGAGCCGTATCAATGCCGGGATGCTTGGTCAAACGCTTAATTTCACGGGTTCTGAGGTCCATGATATATATTTCAGTATTGCCATCCTTGGCCATGCTCATAGCGACCTGATTTCCCGAAGGCGAGAAACGTGGCGCAAAAGTCATACCTGGAAATTCGCCGAGAATTTCCTGACGACCAGTGTCGATATCATAAAGATATACTCGGGGCTTATCATTGAAATAGGAAAGATAGGTTATGACCTTGGAATCCTGTGTCGGTGAAAAGCGTGGTGTCAACACCAGGTCATCGCCGCTGGTGAGAAATTTATGGTTCTCCCCATCCTGATCCATTATGGCTAGACGCTTGATCCGACGATCCGGCGGGCCTGACTCAGATACATAGACAACTTTAGTGTTGAAATAGCCTTCTTCGCCTGTCAGTCGTTTGTAGATGATGTCGGCGAGACGATGAGCAATTTCTCGCCAATCGGAAGGCGTTCCTGATAACTGGGTTCCCTGTAGATGTTGCTCCGCAAAAACATCCCATAGCCGAAGTTGCACATCAATTTGCCCCCCTGGTCTCGTGAGAACTTGTCCGGTGGACAAGGCTTGTGCATCAATTTTACGCCAATTGGCGTAAACAGGAATGACCTGAAGATCGATCGGTCGCTGCAAAAAGGCGCGCTGATCGATAGGTTTGAAAAGGCCTGAACGTTCCAAATCAGCGCGAATGACTTCCGCAATCTGTTTACCAAGCTTCGCTGTGGTTTCCGTCCCACCATAAAGATCCGTCACCGCAATTGGCAGGGGTTTGATATTACCCTGGGTGATATCAACCACTAATTCAGCCCGCGCCGTGCTGGAAACCGCAAGTGCCGCCAATAATCCGACTACAAAGATAAATGGTTTTTGTACTCTACCGATCATATTTTCTCTCATTACCTGAACATATCCCTTGGGTCGAAATTCACTCTACTTTCACGCCATTCCTCGTACTTGTCTTGAGGTAACGTCGTATAAGGCTGGCATTGAATGACTGCTCGCCTGGCGCTTTCCGCTGCAGCGCGGTGAAATTCGTTCTTGTAGGCACCATCATTAACGATTATTGGAGCGCCATTCAACGACCCATCCCGGTTCAGGACAAATCGAATTGAAACCCTGATGTCGCCTGCGTCTGCAGCCCCAGGATCAACATTCCAGCATCTTTGAACCTGTTGTCGCAACGCGTCCTTCTCACTCAAAGTTAAAGGCAGCGACGCATCCGCCGCCTTGGTTGACGAGTTCGGCACTTTTTCAGCAGAATTTGACTTTTTTGTGTCCGCCTTGTCAGGTTGGCTCGCTGCCTGCTCTTTCTTTTTCTTGTCCAGAAGCGCCTTCATCTGGTTCAAGTCAAATTTCGGCTTCTTTGGCTCGGGCTTGGGTTCCGGTTTTTTCGGCTCCGGTTTGGGCTTTGGTTTTGGCTTTACCTTCGGTTTGGGCACAGGTTTTGTGACAACAGGCTCCGGTTTTGGCTCGGGCTTGGGTTCTGGCTCAGGTTCTGGCTCAGGCCCAGGCGTTGGTTCCGGCTCGGGCTCTGGCTCCGGTTTGGGAGGCGGCGGTGGTGTGGGTTTTGGCTCTGGTTTGGGCTCCGGCTTAGGTTCCGGCTTAGGTTCCGGCTTTTTTGGCTCCGGTTCTGGATCCGGTTTTGGTGCTGGTTTCGGCAGATTGGTGATATCGGCTATCTCGACGATCTCCACCTCGATTATCACCGGTTGCTCCAGTATTTCGGGGTCCGTAAATATCGGCAGGCCCACATACATGATCGTCAAGATCAGCATGTGCAAAACGGCCGATGTCAGCGCTGCCACCCTCATGCGATTACAGTTTCCTAGTTCTTTTTGTCAGTTTTGGGTTTGGCTTTGGCAATTCCGGCAGAGACCATGGCCACGCGCTTAAACCCGGCGCTATGGATTTCACCCATCACCGCCAGCACCCGGCCATATTCCACATTGGTATCGCCGCGCACAAAAATACGCTGATCCTGCTTGGCGCCGGTGACGGCCTGCAGTTTCGGCACCAGATTTTCAAGCTGTACCTCAACGTCTTCCAGAAACAACCGCCCTTCGCCATCAACGCTTATCACCAATGGCTCGTCATTACCTTGTACTGTAGCCGATTTCGCATTAGGGAGTTCCAGCGGCACGCCCACGGTCAGCAGTGGAGCTGTCACCATGAAGACGATCAGCAGCACCAGCATGACGTCGACGAAAGGCGTCACATTAATTTCAGACATCTGACTATGGCGCCGCCGACGGCCCTTGCCAGAAAATGCCTTATAATCGCTTCCCTGCATGATTAATCGCCCTGATCAAGCTGCCGCGAGAGAATGGCGGAGAATTCTCCGGCAAAGCCTTCCAGCCGCGTGATGATCCGCTGCAAATCGTTGGAAAATTTGTTGTAGGCAACAACTGCCGGGATAGCGGCTACAAGACCCAAGGCAGTTGCAAACAGGGCTTCCGCGATACCCGGGGCGACAACAGCAAGGCTTGTATCCTTGGTCGCGGCAATGGACTGGAAGCTGTTCATGATCCCCCAAACCGTGCCGAACAGGCCAAGGAAGGTGGCGGTTGAACCAACAGTCGCCAAAAATCCCAAATATTTCTCCAGCCGTTCCACTTCACGGTCGATGGTGACCCGCATGACCTGATGGATGCGCGCTTGTAATCCCGTATGGGTATTTTTATCAATGCCCTTTTCAGTCGAGCGCGACCATTCGCGCATGGCCGTAGAAAATAACAAAGCCATGGGATTATCCGGGGCGGTCCCAACGCGGCGGTAAAGGTCTTCAAGATTACCGCCCGACCAGAATTCATTTTCGAAATCATCGCAGTCAGCGGAAATTCGCCGATAGCGTAGTATTTTATCGATGATAATCGCCCAACTCCAAAAGGACGCAAGTATCAGCACAATCATTACCAACTGAACAACAATATCGGCCTGTAAAAACAGCCCAATCATCGATAAATCATGCGCCCCACCACCCAATTCCTGGGTCACGACAATCGCTTCGTTTTCCATTTACTCTTTTCCCGGCTTCAATTTAGGCAAGCAACTCCAGGGTCATAGCCCTATGCCCCTAATATTGCATTAAACTTGTCATTTATGGCAGAAGAAAGACGCTGCGGGCGCCCGTCCGTGCCTAAACAGGCCACCCTCACCTCGGTAGTGACCAGTTTTTCGTTATCGCGGTAAATATCCTGAGCCATTCGCATGGACGCCCCGCGCAAATCGGTGAGACGTGTGACCACGGTGAGTTGATCTTCCATCTTCGCAGGCCGCAGATATTCAATCTCACAGGCGCGTACGACGAAATTCGCGCCCTCTTCGGTCATCATCTGCTGCTGATTGATGCCAAGACCGCGCAGCATATCCGTGCGTGCCCGTTCGGTGAATTTGAGGTAGTTGGCATAATAGACAATGCCGCCCGCGTCAGTATCTTCCCAGTAAACCTGTAGCGGAAAGACGTGGGTTTTGCCCTCGGCCTGATCCTCAACCCGTCCCAGCATCACCGTTTCAGCCATCTTCATCCTCAATCAAATTGAGCTGAGCGCTGATTTCCTTCGGGAATGTGAGGCCTAGATGGTCGAAGGCCGCCTTGGTCAGCAAGCGTCCGCGCGGGGTTCGCTGCAAAAATCCCTGCTGGATCAGATATGGTTCGATAATATCTTCAATGGCATCACGGGGTTCAGAAAGCGCCGCCGATAAAGTCTCGACGCCGACCGGGCCACCACCAAAATCATGAACAATGCGTCCCAGATAGCGCCTGTCCATGGCATCCAAGCCGCGTTTATCGACTTCCAGCCGATTGAGCGCCGCATCGGCCTTTACAGCATCCACCAAATCCGCGCCGGCGACCGAGGCAAAGTCCCGCACCCGTCGCAGCAGCCGCCCGGCGACACGTGGAGTGCCCCGGCTGCGATTGGCGATTTCTACGGCGCCGTCCTCGCTTAAATTCACGCCGAGCACCCGCGCTCCCCGGGCAACGATGAGTTTTAACTCTTCGGGCTCATAGAAATTCATCCGCAGAGGAATGCCGAACCGCTCACGAAGCGGCGTCGTAATCAGACCCGAACGGGTGGTCGCCCCAACGAGGGTAAAGGGTGGCAAATCAATACGTACGGAGCGCGCCGCCGGTCCCTCCCCGATGATTAGATCGAGATGAAAATCCTCCATGGCCGGATAGAGAATTTCTTCGACCGCCGGGCTCAACCGATGGATTTCATCGATAAAAAGAACGTCGTTTTCTTCTAGATTGGTAAGCAACGCTGCAAGATCGCCCGCCTTAGTGATCACCGGTCCTGCGGTGGCCCTAAAGCTCACCCCGAGTTCACGTGCAACGATTTGAGCGAGGGTCGTTTTGCCAAGGCCGGGAGGTCCAAAAAACATCACATGATCAAGGGCTTCCCCGCGGGACTTCGCTGCCTGAATGAAGACGGATAGATTCTCTCGAACCTGTTTCTGACCAATAAAATCGTCGAGAACTTGCGGGCGGAACTGCGCCTCAATCAGGTCCTGCTCGCCCTCGGCGGTGCTGACCAGTCTGTCCTCGGTCATGCCGCCAATTCCTTCAGGCCTGACGTAATCAACGCTTCAACCGTAGCCTCTTGCCCGAGAGCCCGCGCTGCCGTTGCAACCGCGCCAAACGCCTCTGCCCGACCATAGCCCAAATTCACTAACGCCGAGACCGCGTCCCCTGCCGCCACTTGATCCGGTCCTTTTCCTGCGCCCGGTGAAGTGACTTCTGCAGCAAAGGCAACCGGTCCTAAATCCATCTTGGCGACTTTATCTTTAAGCTCGGACGCAATGCGGCCCGCTACTTTGGGACCTACGCCGGTCACGCGGGTAAGCGCTGTCTTATCGCCAGCCGCTACGATCTGTGTCAGTTCGTCACCGCCATAGAGAGACAATACAGCCAAAGCGACCTTGGCGCCGACGCCCTGCACCGTCTGCAGCAGGATAAACCAACTGCGTTCGGCCACATCGTGAAAACCATAAAGATGGATATGATCTTCGCGCACATGGGTTTCGATATGCAGGCTGACCATCCCACCGATTTCCGGCATCATCCGCAGGGTGCGGCCGGAACAAAAAACGATATAGCCCACCCCGCCCACATCGATAATAGCCCAGTCTTCGCCAACGCTATCAAGTTTGCCCGTCAGTTTCGCGATCATGGTGCCCGCCCCGCCATCATGGTGGCTTTCTTCAGGCTGCGGTTACTCCCGGCATAATGAGCATGGCAAATGGCAACAGCCAGCGCATCCGCAGCATGTTCGTTGGTGATTTTACAACCCGGCAGCAACATGCTGACCATGGCATGGATTTGGTGCTTGCCTGCATGGCCAGCGCCGACAACAGATTTCTTGATCTTGTTGGGCGCGTATTCTTCCACCGCCAAGCCATGAAGCGATGGCACCAGCAAAGCTATGCCACGGGCCTGACCAAGTTTGAGGGTGGATACCGGGTTTTTGTTGACGAAAGTCTCTTCGACGGCAGCCTCGTTGGGCTCCCATTCGCCGATCACCTTATTGATGCCATCATAAAGCTGAACAAGACGTTCTGAAAGACTAAGGTTACCGTCAGAGGCGACAGCCCCATTAGCGAGGTGACGAAGCGATGTTCCCTCCACCTCTATAATCCCCCAGCCCGTATGGCGTAATCCTGGATCAAGCCCTAATAAACGCATGGCTTCCAGCCGTCCTTTCAGACCTCAATCGCCGAGTTTTTCCATAATCTCGGCGGGAATATCAAAATTCGCCGAGACCTTCTGTACATCATCATTATCTTCGAGCACATCCACCAGCTTAAAGATGGAATTGGCCTTGTCCTCGGTTTCAACCGGAATGGTGTTCTGCGGTTTCCAGATGATCCCCGCTTCCTGCGGTGCGCCGAATTTTTCTTCTAATGCATCCCGGACATCGTTGAAATCTTCCATCACGCAGGTGATTTCGTGAATATCATCATCGCTTTCAACATTTTCTGCACCGGCTTCCAGGGCCACTTCAAAAATCTCGTCGCCATCAACACCTTCAGCAGCAAAAACGACCTGCCCCACATGGTCAAACATGAAAGAAACCGAGCCGGTTTCACCAAGTGCCCCACCTGATTTCGCAAAAGCCGAACGGACTTCCGCCGCCGTGCGGTTGCGGTTATCTGTCAGGGTTTCAACAATGACCGCGATACCACCGGGGCCATATCCTTCGTAGCGAATTTCTTCATAAACCTCGCCCTCTCCCTCGCCCGACGCACGCTTGATGGCACGATCAATATTGTCTTTAGGCATATTATCGGAGCGGGCGGCAGAAATGGCGGTCCTAAGCCGCGGGTTCATGGCTGGGTCCGGAAGGCCGGATTTGGCGGCCACGGTCAGCTCCCGAATATGCTTGGCAAAAATCTTCGCCCGCTTCTTATCCTGAGCGCCCTTGCGATGCATGATGTTTTTAAATTGGGAATGTCCCGCCATGGTCCGTCTCTTGTCGTTGCAATAAATTTACTGTTTAGCCGTTTGTAACCGATAGAAGCGCGACTGGCACGTGCTTTTTATCGTTGTTGCCCGCTATTCTATATCCGGCCAGATTTCAATCAATCTCCCGCCGACCCGTAGCGGTGAAATAAAGCGGGCAAGGCCCGTTTTATCGTCGGTTTCGACGAAAATACCGCAAGCGGTTCCTGTTCCCAGTGCAGGGGTAAAACGACCGCCCGGAATTTTACGAGTAAAGCGTCGAAGTGGTTCTTCCTTCTCCATGCCGATCACCGAATTATAGTCACCGCACATGCCTGCATCGGTCTGATAGGCAGTTCCACCATCAAAAATCTGCGCATCCGCCGTCGGTACATGCGTATGACTGCCCACCACCATAGAAACCCGACCGTCGCAGAAATGCCCCATGGACATTTTCTCCGAGGTAATTTCGCCATGAATATCCACCAGAATGGCATCGTATTTTTTACCAAGCTTCGCCGTGGCCAGCACTTTGTCAACAGCGGCAAAAGGATCGTCCAGCGGATCCATGAACAGCCGCCCCATGACCTGTATTACCAGAATAGTCTTGCCACTCTTCGCTTTGAAAGCGCTCATCCCACGACCGGGCGTGCCTTGAGGATAGTTAAGGGGGCGAATAATGCGGCCATCCTTATCGAGTACAGGCATTATTTCCTTTTGATCGAAGCTATGATTGCCAAGCACGATGCAATCAACACCGGCGCCGAAAAACTCATCGCCGATTTTCTGGGTCATGCCGAAGCCGCCTGCCGCATTCTCGCCATTGGCCACAACAAAGTCGACTTTCAGCTTTTCGCGGATGCGTGGCAAGTTCCCGACCAGAACTTCACGGCCTGAACGGCCTACCACATCCCCGAAATAACAAATCCTCACCGAAATATCCTTACGTCTTTTTCGGTGACCAGTGCGTCCAGCCGCTGATCATATTGATCGGTCACCACAGCTTCTATTTCTTGTGCGGCGTAGGCGAATCCAATTGCCTGAACTTTTTTGTTCAAGCGAAACATCGCCAAGGTCCGGTCATAAAAACCGCCGCCATATCCCAGTCTATAGCCTGCACCATCAAAGGCAAGCAAAGGTGTTACAATCAGTTGGGGGATCAGGGGAGCACTGTCTTCCGGCGGAACGGGAACCTTGAACGGTCCGGGCACCAATGTCATCCCGGGCTGCCAGCGCCTGAACGCCAGAGGTTTGCCTTTGGCGACAATGACCGGCAAGGCGCATAATGCTCCTTGATCATTTAACGCGTGAAGCAAGGTGCGGGTATCCAGCTCCGACCCGATGGGCCAGTATAGTGAGACGATCTGATTTTTTAATCCTTCGAACTTATCCAGAAGCAGCGCTGCGGCAGCCTCCCCCGCCGTGGCAGCCTCAATACCATTTCGCAAAGTATGAGCAGCATCACGTTGCGCCTGTTTTTGCTCGGGAAGGGATTTCAAAAGGGAACTTTCGGCTGCGGATTAAGAATAAAGCTGCACCAACATAGCCGTCGACGCGTGGAAATCACTGTGGCCTGACAAGTCAGGTGGGCGCCGATATATTAGGACCAGGGTCCAGACAGGGAACAGCTCCCAGGATTTCGTTATTGGCCCCAGGATATCATTCGTCTAACGCACAAGTCAGTGCAGCTTCATCAATTGTCTTCTAAGGCTTATTTAGGCACTTTCGAGCTGCAGCGCAATAGCCTCAATCTTTTCCGCCCATTCCGTGCGATCAACGGGGGCGGTTGAAGCTGTTCCTCCACCTTCAGCACGGAGCTGTTCGATAGTTTCATAGGCTTGAGAAAGATCATCGGCAATAAGCAAGGATGCCATCAGTAACAGCTGGCCTTCACTGGCATTTGCTATTGAACTGGAAAGATCTTGAACCTTCTTGTCGACAAATTCGGCAAGATATTCCAGATGCTCCTCTTCCCCGTCGCCGCAGACAATCGGATAAGCGCGGCCATTTACCTTTACTGTCAATGACGCCATCTTATTGCTCCAATATCATGCTGAGTTGGCCAATGGAATTATCGAGCCGGTTGGAGACAATATCTGTCTTCTCTTTTAGCGCGGCATATTTCTTGGCCATTTCATCCAGTTCCCACCTCAAAGCTTCATTTTCCTGCTTTAAAAGGGCATTCGTATCGCCATCTCCCACATCGAGGCTGCCTTGCGCCCGACTCTCAAGGATGGCATTCGCCGCAGTCTGCATTCGGGCAATGGCGGCTTCAATTCTTGATTCGGTATTGTCGTCTGTCCCCATAAGATCTTTTCACTTTGCTTTTATCAAGTTACAAGAAATCCCTCATCTTCAACAATACGATCATGCCATAAGGCACGTCAACATAATTGCTCGACCCACTTTTATGAGGAAACAGGCTCCCTCGGGCAACTAAGCAGTTGACGTCAGAGGCATTGGACGGCATCTTCCCACCGATTCCCATACGCCATCGGACCATCAGGGCAAAATCACAGTCAAAACTGCTGATGGAAGCTGCCTCGAAAATGGACCGGACCGACGGGTTTCGCGGACAGATATTGAAACAACCCCTCGAATGGGCACTTGTGACTTGAGGGCGGAATTTCCTTAAGCCTTATGGCAACTTAGGAAAACATCGCCGGAGCTGTAAGGTCGTCACTGGTGGATAAAGATGAGCCAATTATGAATGAAATCGGGCTGAAGTCCTCGCCGAATACTGCCAAACACAATGACATGGCAAACGCCATTCGTGCCCTCTCTATGGAGGCGGTTCAGAAGGCTAATTCCGGCCATCCCGGTATGCCCATGGGAATGGCCGATGTAGCGACGGTTCTGTTCACAAAATTTTTAAAATTCGATCCGCTGAAACCTAATTGGCCGGATCGTGACCGGTTTGTTTTGTCAGCGGGCCATGGATCAGCACTCATTTATTCGCTACTGCATCTCACCGGTTATAAAGACATGACCCTGGAGGAGATCCGTAATTTCCGTCAATTAGGATCAAAAACCGCAGGCCATCCGGAATTTGGACATGCTGATGGTGTCGAGATGACCACCGGTCCTCTGGGACAGGGCCTCGCAACATCTGTGGGCATGGCGCTTGCCGAGCAAATGCTCGCCGCCCGCTTCAAAACCATTGTCGATCATTTTACCTATGTGATTGCCGGTGATGGCTGCCTGATGGAAGGCATCAGTCACGAAGCCATTTCCTTCGCCGGACATTTGAAGCTTAGCAAACTGGTTCTGCTCTGGGATGATAATTCCATCAGCATCGACGGCGACACCGACCTTTCCGTTTCCGATGACCAGAAAAAACGGTTCGAGGCCGCGGGCTGGGATGTGCAGGAAGTCGATGGTCATAATGCCGATCAGATCGAAAAAGCCATCGAAAACGCAAAGCTGACCAATAAACCATCCATGATCGCCTGTCGCACGACAATCGGTTTTGGTGCGCCCAACAAACAGGGGACATCTTCAGCCCATGGTGCCCCGCTCGGCGCTGATGAAATTGACCTGACGCGCAAAGCGCTCAACTGGCCCCATGAAGCGTTCGACATTCCGGTAAAAGTACTGGACTGCTGGCGCACTGCCGGAACACGGGGCGCCCGTCATTCTGCGGAATGGGAAAAGTCACTTGCCGCTCTCAGTGAAGAAGAGCGTGCGCTGTTCAACAAGGGCCAAGCTGGCGAGCTTCCAGCCGACTTTGACGATGTCATGGCCGCCTATAAAGAACGCCTAAGCGATGAAGCACCGGGCTGGGCGACACGTAAATCCAGTCAGGAAGCACTCAATGTCATTAATGAGCATGTGGTGGAAACCATTGGCGGTTCCGCCGACCTGACCGGCTCCAACTTGACCAAAACATCGCATCTTGAGCCGGTCACAGCCGATGATTTCTCGGGCCGCTATGTATATTATGGTGTGCGCGAGTTTGGCATGGCCGCCATCATGAACGGCCTCGCGCTACATAAAGGCTTCATTCCTTATGGTGGTACGTTCCTGGTTTTCACTGACTATGCCCGTCCCGCCATCCGCCTCTCGGCTTTGATGGAACAACGGGTCATTTATGTGATGACCCATGATAGCATCGGTCTTGGCGAAGACGGTCCGACCCATCAACCGGTAGAGCATATCGCCTCCCTTCGGGCCATGCCGAACCTCAATGTCTATCGTCCCGCCGATGCGGTCGAAACAGCGGAATGCTGGCAGCAGGCGCTGAAGACAAAAAGCACGCCATCCGTATTGTCTTTGAGCCGTCAGGGCTTACCGCTTTTACGGACCGACCATACGGCTGAAAATCTGTCGGCAAAAGGCGGTTACGAAATCTCTGCTTCTAAAAGCGAAGCCAAAGTCACGCTGATGGCGACCGGATCGGAAGTCGCAATTGCTGTCGATGCCCAGAAAAAACTGGAAAACGAAGGCATTGGCACCCGCGTTGTCTCCCTGCCCTGTTGGGAATTGTTTGATCAGCAGGATCTTGCCTACAAAACTGAAACACTCGGCCCCGGCACACTAAAGATCGCCATCGAGGCGGCCTGCTCCATGGGTTGGGCGAAATATACCGGGCTCGGGGGCGCCTTTATCGGCATCGATAGTTTCGGGGCTTCTGCTCCGGCAGAGGATCTCTACAAGCATTTTGGAATCACAGCAGACGCCATTGTGAAAACTGCAAAAGACAAACTTTAAACTAGTCCGTGGTAGTCATCAGGCTGCCCTTTGGGTAACAGGAGTAAAAACACATGACTGTACGTGTAGCAATTAATGGATTTGGACGTATTGGCCGGAATATCTTGCGGGCAATCTATGAATCAGGTCGGACTGATATCGAAGTTGTCGGCATCAATGATTTGGGTTCCGTCGAAACCAACGCGCATCTCCTGCGCTATGACAGTGTCCATGGCCGCTTCCCCGGCACCATCACCGTTTCCGGCGATAGCATTGATCTTGGCCGCGGTCCCATCAAGGTTTCTGCCGAGCGCAACCCCGCTGACCTACCCTGGGGAGAGCTTGGTGTTGATATCGCCTTTGAATGTACAGGCATATTTACGCAGCGAGACAAAGCAGCTTTGCATATCGAAGCAGGTGCCAAGAAAGTTCTGATCTCCGCTCCGGGCAAGGAAGTTGACCTGACAGTTGTCTATGGCGTCAACCATGACAAGATCGAAGCCGGTCATACGGTAATCTCCAATGCATCCTGCACTACGAACTGTCTGGCTCCGGTTGCGCAAGTTCTGAACGAAACCGTTGGCCTAACCCATGGTTTCATGACAACGGTTCATGCATTCACAGGCGATCAGCCGGTTCTTGATACCCTCCATTCCGATCTTCACCGCGCCCGTGCTGCTGGCATGTCCATGATCCCGACCTCCACAGGCGCAGCGAAAGCCGTTGGTCTGGTTCTCCCGGAATTAGCTGGCAAGCTGGACGGGACATCCATCCGCGTGCCAACACCGAATGTCTCAATGATTGACCTGACATTTGTTGCAGGACGCTCGACATCTGTTGAAGAAATCAACGCCGCCATCACCGAGGCTTCGAATGGCCGCCTCAAAGGTGTGCTGGACGTCAATGATCAACCGCTGGTATCGATGGATTTCAACCATAACCCTGCAAGTTCCACCTTTGATCTGCCACAAACGCAAGTTGTCGAAGGTACCTTTGTTCGTGTCTTAAGCTGGTACGACAATGAATGGGGCTTCTCCAATCGGATGAGCGACACGGCACTCGCCATGATGAAGGCTGGTTAATTCACAAACCTGAGACGGAGTATTGCTGAATGGTCGCATTCAAGACGTTTGATGATCTGGATCCTGCGGGGAAAACCGTACTGGTCCGGGTCGATCTCAATGTCCCCATGCGGGATAGTGAGATTTCGGACTTCACTCGGATCGAACGGATACTTCCGACCCTTCAGGAACTTCGGGATGGCGGCGCTGTTGTTGTCCTTCTAAGTCATTTTGGACGGCCCAAGGGGAAACGGGTCGCCGAAATGACCCTTCGTCCTGTCGCGGAAGGGCTTGCCGGGAAACTCGGGGCTCCTGTGGGCTTTGCAAAGAACTGTGTCGGCGCCGATATAGTCGCGCAAATCAAAGATTTGTCGCCCGGCAATGTGATTATGCTGGAAAATGTCCGCTATCACGCCGGGGAAGAGGAAAACGATACTGTTTTTGCCACTGAACTTGCCGCCCTTGGCGATGTTTACGTAAATGACGCCTTCTCCTGCTCCCATCGCGCCCATGCTTCGACCGAGGCACTGGCCCATCTACTCCCGGCCTATGCCGGACGCAACATGGAAGCAGAACTCACTGCACTTGGGGCCGCTCTCGATACACCAGCGCGGCCTGTCATGGCCATTGTCGGTGGCGCAAAAATTTCCACAAAGCTCGATTTGCTTTTTAATCTGATTGAAAAGGTCGACCGGCTTGTCATCGGTGGCGGCATGGCCAATACGTTCCTGAATGCCCAGGGCGTCAATGTCGGTGCCTCACTGTGCGAGCATGATCTCGCAGGCACGGCACGCGAGATTCTCTCCAAGGCGGAAACAGTGGGTTGCGAGATTATTCTTCCCGTTGATGTTGTGCTGGCGAAAGAATTCAAGGCAGGTGCCACCAATCGCGTTGCGTCCAATGATGATGTCGCGGCAGATGAAATGATCCTTGATGCAGGCCCTGCGTCCATCACACTTTTGAATGAAAAATTATCAAACAGCAAAACCCTGATTTGGAACGGCCCCTTGGGCGCCTTTGAAATTGAACCTTTCGGCACAGCGACATTTGCTGTTGCCAAACATGCTGAGGCGTTGACCAAATCGGGCGATCTGATTTCTGTGGCCGGTGGTGGTGATACAGTTGCCGCCATGGCGAAGGCAGGCGTTACTAACGGCCTCACCTATATTTCCACTGCAGGCGGCGCATTTTTGGAATGGATGGAAGGCAAAGACCTTCCCGGCGTAACCGCTCTGAAACAGAACCGCTAGTCGCCCCTAAAAGAAGGCAGGATTTGACAATGGATATGGAAGAAATTGCCACCGCCCTCGTGGCACCTAGCAAAGGCATTCTCGCCGCTGATGAAAGCACAGGAACGATCAAGAAGCGGCTGGATGGCATCAATACTAAAAGCACAGCTGACTCGCGCCGCAACTATCGCGAGCTGCTGTTCGCCTCTGAGGGCATTGGCGACTATATCAGCGGTGTTATCCTCTATGATGAAACGCTGCGCCAGGCCGCAAAAGACAGTCGTCAACTGGTCGGGCTACTCAAAGAACAAGATGTCATTCCTGGAATCAAGGTCGATATGGGTGCAAAGCCCCTCGCCTTTTCAGACGGTGAGTTGGTGACGGAAGGCCTCGACGGTCTCCGGGAACGGTTGACGGAATATCACATCCTCGGTGCCCGTTTCGCCAAATGGCGCGCCGTTATCTCCATAAGCGACGGAGCCCCTAGCCAATATTGCATCGATGCCAACGCCCATGCCCTCGCCCGCTATGCCGCCCTTTGCCAAGAAGCCAATATCGTACCTATTGTGGAGCCAGAAGTACTGATGGACGGCGATCATTCCATTGACGAATGCTATGCAGTCACGGAAACCGCTCTCAAAACCGTCTTTGACGAACTTTATAAACAGCGTGTTGTGTTGGAGCAAATGCTGCTCAAGCCCAATATGGTCGTTTCTGGCGCTGATTGCCCGGAACAGGCCGGTGTCGACGAAGTTGCCTCCAAAACGCTTTATTGCTTTTCTCAGACTGTCCCCGCGGCTGTGCCCGGCATTGTCTTTCTTTCAGGTGGCCAGTCAGAGCAGCAGGCGACAGAACATCTTAACGCCATAAACCAGCTTGGCCGCCAACCTTGGGAGATCAGCTATTCTTTTGGCCGTGCGTTGCAAGCCTCTGCCCTTCAGGCCTGGCAAGGCAAGGAAGAAAATGTAGGGGCCGCACAAGCCGCATTCCTGCATCGCGCCCGTCTCACCAGCGCCGCCCGTGATGGTGAATATAATCCTGATATGGAAGCAAACGCCTGATGTCCTCGTCCAATGCTGACAAAGTTCGTCCGCGACTTTATCTCCTCTCTCCGGCGGTCATTGATCTTGACATGTTCGAAGGTATCTTTCGCGAGGCGCTTGCCGCTGGCGATGTAGCCTGTTTCCAGCTCCGGCTGAAAGACCGTCCCATCGATGAAATCCGCGCAGCAACGAAGCGATTGATGCCCGTTGCGGCAGAGCATGACGTCGCCTTTATCCTCAATGACGACCCTGAGCTTGCCTCTGATCTCGGATGCGACGGAGTGCATGTGGGTCAAGACGATACGTCATATGCGGAGGCGCGCCGGATAGTCGGACCTGATGCCATTGTTGGTGTCACCTGCAAGGCATCCAAGCATCTTGCCATAGAAGCCGCCGACAAGGGTGCGGATTACGTTGCTTTTGGGGCCTTTTTCCCAAGCACCACCAAAGACGAAACAACCATGGCCGATGTTTCCATCCTGAAATGGTGGTCCGATATTGCCGAAGTGCCCTGCGTCGCCATTGGCGGAATTACGGCAGAGAATTCAAATGCCCTGCTGGAAAATGGCGCAGATTTCCTCTGTGTGGCCAGCGGTGTCTGGGATTATGAGGGTGGCGCGGCCGCTGGTGTTGCAGCCTTCAACCACGTGATTGATCAGTGGGCTGCAACCTGATAGGGTCCGGCCAGATTTTTTAACGCCAGAATTAGAGCTTTGTCATGAAAATAAATGGAAATGCCATTCGCCCCGGTAATGTGGTCGAACATAAAGGCGGCCTTTGGGTTGCGGTCAAGATCCAACATACGCAGCCAGGCAAGGGCGGCGCCTATTTGCAGGTGGAACTTAAAAATCTGCGTGACGGCTCCAAGCTGAACGAACGCTTCCGAGCCTCCGAGTCTGTTGAAAAGGTTCGGCTGGAGCAGAAACCGCACCAGTTCCTGTTTGCCGATGACGACATGCTTACCTTTATGGACAATAGTACCTATGAGCAAGTGTCCATTGCCCGCGATATGATCGGCGAGCGCGCTGTCTACTTACAGGACGGCATGGAGCTGGATATCGAGTTCCATGAAGAAAGCCCCCTCGCTGTCATCCTGCCAGAGCAAGTCACGTTGGAAATTACAGAAACGGAACCCACTGTGAAGGGCCAAACGGCAGCGTCATCCTATAAGCCCGCCATTCTGGAAAACGGCCTCAGGATCATGGTGCCGCCTTTTTGCGGAACCGGAGAGAAAGTCATTGTCAATACGGAAACAAGCGAGTATCTCAAGCGGGCGGAATAACCGGGCCGCCTTTTACATGTAAATTCCCATCCCGTTTTAGTGTCAGGTAAGTCGAAATGGCGAGAAAAACCGCCCTCATCAATGCAATGGAGCTCTCCGCCCGCAAGGCAGCGCGGAAACTGGTGCGTGACTTTAACGAGGTCGAGCATCTGCAGGTTTCGCGCAAAGGCCCCGCGGATTTCGTTTCTCAAGCGGATCTGACGGCGGAAGCCACCCTGATTGAGGAGCTATCACGCCTGCGCCCTGAATTCGGGTTTATCCTTGAAGAAGGCGGCGTTATCGAGTCCAAAGACGGTATTCATTCCTGGGTGATTGATCCACTGGATGGTACGACTAATTTCTTGCACGGCTTGCCCCACTTTGCCATTTCCATTGGTGTAAAGGCCGGTAAAGACATCATCGCCGGGATTATTCTCGATCCTTTAAAAGACGAGCTATTCTGGGCGGAAAAAGGCTTAGGTGCATTTGTCAATGACCGCCGTCTCAGGGTTTCCAGCCGCCGCAATATGGCCGACTGTATCTTTGCGACCGGCATACCTTTCATGGGCACCGCTGATCACGATAAATTCTTAAAGGAAGTCGCGGAAGTTATGGCGGTTTCTGCGGGTGTCCGCCGCTACGGCGCCGCCTCCCTAGATCTTGCCTATGTGGCCGCCGGTCGTTTCGATGGCTTCTGGGAGCGCAATCTGCAGGAATGGGATATCGCCGCCGGGATCATTATCGCCCGCGAGGCCGGTGCTATGGTCAGCCAAATGGATGGCGGTGATAAAATGCTTGAAAAGGGTGATATCCTCGCCACGAACGGCGGCAGCAACAAAGCCATGTTGGATATCTTCCGAAAAATCCGCTTGGGCCGTTAAGGTTCAACCCCTGACTTGTTCTCATCGATAGCTCGGTTATAGTACTCACCGAACTTTCAAAAATAATAAGTCAGGATCAACGTGACATGCGCGCAATTCTCGTCCGCGAATACGGACATTATCAGGATAAAACCAAACTTGAGACCCTTCCTATACCGGAGCCGGGTCCTGACGAAGTCATCGTCCGGAACAAGGCCGCCGGGGTTAGTTTCGCAACATCCCTTAATATAGCCGGGAAATATCAGCGCAAACCGCCCCTCCCCTATATCCCGTGCACCGAAGTTGGCGGGGTCATCCATGCGGTCGGCAAAAATGTAACCCGCGTCGCCGTCGGTGATCATGTGATGTGCGCTGTCGATGACGGCGGAGCCGCCGGATTTTGTAAAATCCGCGATCTTAGCTGCCAAAAAATTCCGAAGGATATGGATTTCGGCGTCGCCGCCAGCATGATCACGTCTTATACCACATCCTATGGCGCGTTGACCCGTCGGGCGCACTTAAAAAGCGGCGAAACCCTGCTGGTGCATGGCGCAGCCGGGGCCGTGGGCATGGCCGCCGTTGAAATCGGCAAAGCGTTGGGAGCGACGGTCATTGCCGTTGCTGGCGGCGAAAAGCACTGCGCGGCCGCAGGGCGCTTTGGTGCCGATCATGTAATTGACCACCGGAAGTCGGATTTTCGCGACGTGGTGAAAGAAATCACCAATGGGCGCGGTGTCGACGTGGTGTATGATAGCATTGGTGGCGACGTGACCCTGCAGTCCCTCCGCTCGCTCGCGTGGGAAGGACGTCTCCTCACCATCGGTTATGCCTGCGGCGAAATCCCGAAAATTGCTGCCAACACGCTACTTCTGAAGAATGCCTCGGCCATGGGCTTTAATCTTGGCCATTTCTTTGGATGGTCGCCGGGCGGCAGTCGGGAGGAGCATATTGATGCCCTTGATGATATGGTCGCCGGTGTCTTGAAGTTACATAGGGAGGGCAAAATTAACCCCGAAGTCGGCGCCCGTTATCCGCTGGACCAATTTACGGAGGCCCTCGATGCCGTCATTGGGCGCAAAGTTGACGGTAAATGTGTGGTCGTTATGGATGAGGAAGATTACTAGGGGCTCGATATGAGAATAAGACTGTCTGAGGAGCGAAAAGAGGCCATAGCCGCCGGTCTCGCTGGTTTCTATCGCGAAGAATTCGATGAAGAGATGAGTGAGTATCGGGCGATGGCCATCGTTGATTTCATGCTGCGCCAGATCGGCCCCTCCCAGTATAATCAGGCCATTACCGATGTGCGGAAATACATGACGGAAAAGATCGAAGATCTGGATACCGAATTTTTTGAGCCCGAAGATCCATGACGGTCCATATCACGTCACAACTAAAGGATTGTAGCTCAACGCCGCCTAAGTTATTGTGCGCATTGAAAGAGTGGATTGCCGTATTGATGACTTTTTCTGAGGGTATTGAAAAAGTCTGTCGGTTCTTCGTCTGTGGACAAGGCGGAGACAATGACCGGAAAAGAGGGACGCTATGATGATTAAAACAACATCGCTGTCATACAGCGTGTCATCTCTTGCATTTGTAATAATCTTTGGTCTTGCAATCCATGGCGGCCCGGCTCTTGCGCAACAGACACTGGTCATTTCCAGCGAAACATCAGCAGATGTCCAGGTCAACCTGAACGCTCTTGCCCCCCCAACTTTGGCGGCACCTGTTGAGCCCCGGCGGATTGTCGATGGCAAGGATGTGATTATACTCGTCCCGCCCAACCTGCAGAAAAAAGATCCGCCTCAGAAAATTGTCCGACCGCGCATCCGGCCCGGTGGAAACGTGACAAAAATTGACGTTGCGTCTAAACCTTCGGCAGCGCCTGTGGCAGCCGCAACCACAAAGCCCGTTCCGCGTCCACCCGTTAATCCGGCGAAACTTCCAAAAACCGACCCGGCCGTGATAGAAACGGCCCTCGCCGATATTCCCGATGACAAGCTGGAGGCCATGGTGCAACCGGCTGCGGGCAGCACAAACCCTGCCCTGCCAACAGCCGCCGAAGCAACAGCAGTGAAGGAAGATGTTGCTGAAAAAGCTGCAGAGAAAGTCGCCGCACCGGTGAAGGAAAAGCAGGCAAAGGAAGAAATTCAGGTCGCCTCCATCGCTCCTGCGGAGAAAACACCGGTAGCAGTACCGGAATCCGTAGCGGCCGATATCGGCAAACTGACACGAATTTTGTTTGAAGCGGGAGATGCTGAATTGCCTGCAAGCGCCGATCCGCAAATCGTCGCCATTGCCGAACAATTGGCGGAGGGTAAAGAGTTTATCCAGCTCATCGCCCATGCCTCTGGTGATAGTACCAGTGCGGCCCGCAGGCTGTCGCTAGATCGAGCCCTTGCCATTCGCTCCAAGCTGTTGGACCTTGGCGTTGGGAATAGTAAAATTGAAGTGCGGGCGCTTGGCATGCCAACTGGCAGCGATCCCGTGGAACGTGTCGACCTTGTATTGATTGCGCGGTAACCATGACAACACTCTCCGGTTTGGAAACACAGAATTTCGCAGGCATCCCCAACATCAAGAAACCCCGGCGATATCTGATCCGGATGGTGATTTTTTTGGGTGTCGTTGCGGCGATCTCGGCACTCCTCTTTCCGCAGATAAAGACTGCGTTTATGGCCAACCCGGCGCTGAATGGCTTGATTTTGGCGACGTTGCTTTTTGGCATCTTCTTTATTTTCCGGCAGGTTTTCATTGTCACCAGCGAGGTTAACTGGACCCAAAGCCTGCGTCGCATGGATGCAGGCGCAGCCGTATCTCGGGGGCCGAAACTGCTGGCGCCGCTGGCTACCATCATCGGTGATGCCAATGGCCCTGTGCGCCTGACGGCGCTAACCATGAACACCATTTTGGACAGCATTGGCACGCGGCTCGATGAAGGCCGCGATATCTCGCGCTATATGATCAATGTACTTGTGTTTCTGGGCCTTCTCGGCACCTTCTGGGGCTTACTGGAGACCGTCGATAGCGTCGGCGCCGCCATTTCCACCCTGAATGTGGGCGCGGGCGATTTCTCCAAAGTCTTTGACGAACTAAAACTCGGCCTTGAGAAACCTTTGGCGGGCATGGGCGTGGCGTTTTCCTCCTCTCTCTTTGGTCTTTCCGGATCGCTGGTGTTGGGATTTCTCGATATGCAGGCCGGGCAGGCACAGAACCGATTTTATTCTGATCTGGAAGAATGGTTGACGTCTATCACCCGTTTCTCCGCTTCGGCAGGCAGCAGCGTTGTTGAGGGCGATGCGAGCGTGCCGGCATATGTTCAGGCGCTACTCGAGCAGACTGCTGAAAGCCTCAACAACCTGCAACGCACTCTAAGTCGCAACGAGGACAAGCGCGGCTCTGCCGAGACCTCTATCATCGGCCTCAGCGAGCGGCTGGCCGCCCTCACCGATCAGATGCGCACAGAACAGGATTTGCTGGTCAAGCTCGCCGAGAACCAAACGGACTTGAAACCTGTGCTGGAACGACTGGCCAAGACGACCGAACAGGCGGGACTTGATCAGGCAAGCCGCAACCATCTTCGCAATATGGATGTGCATATGGTGCGACTGCTGGAAGAAAATGCCGATGGCCGTGAGCAGTTGGTGCAGGAAATTCGCAGTGATATCAAACTTCTAACCCGCACCATCGCCAATATCGCCGACGAGAACCGCCGTGGCTGATAACCAACTAACAACGACTGTCGGAGGCGCGTAATGGCGCGAAGACGCGGCGGGCAACGGGCCAATTACGAGATCTGGCCGGGATTTGTTGATGCGCTGACCACGCTTCTGCTGGTTATTATCTTCCTGCTCGTGGTGTTCGTACTGGCGCAATTTTTCCTCTCGCAGGCTCTCTCCGGGCGTGATGCAGCGCTTGAAAAGCTCAATCAGCAAGTCAATGAACTTGCTGACCTTTTGGCCATCGAACGGCGCACCAGTGCGGCACTGGAGACGGAAATCGGTCAATTGACCCTCGATCTTGCCGCCGCCGACAAGGATCGCGAACGCCTGACCATATTATTGCGTGAACAAGCCGATAAAACCCGCGCCGCCGAAGATGCTCTTGCAGAAACGACAGAAAAGCTGGTGATCAGCGAAGATTCGGTCAAGGCCAACCTCGCCGAGCTTGAAAGCTTGAAGCGGGATATCGGTTCTTTGCAGGAACTGCGCGACAAGCTGGAAAAAGACATCGGCGAAATGGCGGCGAAGCTCAAAAGCTCCGAGACCGAAGTCGGCAGCCTGCGTGATCGCACCAAGGAGTTGGAGGCCAATCTCGCGGATGAAAACGAGCGGACATTGCTTGCTCAAAAAGACCTTGAAAATCGCGATATCCGACTTGCGGAGCTGCAAACCCTCTATTTGCAAACCCAGGACAAGCTGACGGAAGAAGAAAAGCTATCGTCATCGGCTCAAAATCAAGTAGCCGCATTAAATAGCCAAATCAATGCCTTACGCGAGGAACTTGCCAAGCTTAATCAGACGCTAGAAGCCAGCGAGCTTAAAGACAAGGAGCAGGAAGCGCAGATTGCCGACCTTGGCAAGCGGCTCAATCAGGCGCTCGCCGCAAAGGTGCAGGAATTGCAGCAATATCGCTCTGAATTCTTCGGCAAACTCCGTGAAGTCCTCAAGAACCGGCCGGGCATCAGCATTGTGGGTGATCGATTTGTGTTCCAGTCAGAAGTATTATTTGGCGAAGGGCAAGCAGAGCTTGGACCGGAGGGTCGTCAGGATATGGCGAAATTCGCGGCGACATTGCTCAGCATTTCAAAGGATATTCCCAAGGACATCGACTGGATTTTGCGCGTTGATGGCCATACGGACAAACAGCCCATCCGTACCGCCCGCTTCCCCTCGAACTGGGAGCTGTCCATGGCCCGGGCGTTATCAGTGACCAAATTCCTGATCAGCCAGGGTATTCCTGCCAACCGCCTAGCCCCCACTGGCTTTGGCCAATTCCAGCCCATTGACAACCGTGAAGACGAAATCGGCTATTTGCGGAATCGCCGCATTGAGCTGAAACTGACGGAAAGATAGGGACGATACCCATGTCCACGGCCTCGCCCAAGCATAGCGAGCGTATCCTCGTCATCAAGCATGGCGCTCTGGGCGATGTAATTCTGGCCCAGTCACCATTTCAAGCCATCCGCAAGCATCATGCTGATGCCAAAATCACTCTATTGACCACGAAGCCATTCGCCGCTTTTTTAGAGAAATCCAGCCTGTTTGACGAAGTCTGGATTGATGATCGTCCGAAGCTTTGGCAGTTGGGTAAATTAATTCCGCTCATCAAGAAGCTGCGCACTGGCGAATTTGATCGGGTCTATGACCTGCAAACGTCAACCCGGACAAATTCTTACCTGCGGTTTTTCAAGTCGCCCATGCCTGAATGGTGCGGTGTCGCCAAAGGTTGCTCCCACCCCCATGACAGCCCCTTACGCACCAAAATTCATACGATCGAGCGTCATGTGGACCAATTGGGGATCGCCGGCATCACCGATATTCCACTTGCGGATTTTAGCTGGGCGAAAACAGATATCTCACGTTTTGACCTACCGGAGAAAATCGCGTTGCTCATCCCCGGTGGCTCCGCCCATCGGCCAGAGAAAAGATGGCCACCTATACGGTTTGGGGAACTCGCCCTTCATCTATTGGACCATGGCCTGACGCCTGTTCTCATTGGCGGCCCTACTGAAGCCGAGGCCATTGCAGAAATTCAGAAGATCTGCCCTGAAGCAATTGATCTATCATCTAAAACGGACTTTGGTGATATTGCTTCCCTTGGGACGAAAGCGCGTATTGCCATCGGCAATGATACTGGACCACTGCACTTGATTTCAGCCGTTGGCTGCACCTCCGTCGTGCTGTTTTCCCGTGCCTCTGATCCGCATATGTCCCGCCCTCGCGGGCGTGAAGTGCGGGTGCTGCGCGAGCCTGACCTTGCGACCCTGCCTCTGGATGCTGTCCTCAACGAGCTGCAGCTGGACACATGACAGAGGATGCTCAAAAATCCGTTCTTTGGTGGGGCCGCTTTGACCCCGATTATTCGCGCAACCGCATTCTCCGGCAGGCTTTCGAGGCTTTGGGATGGCATATTATCGACTTTCATCCCCACGTGAGTGCCCTCGCACATTGGGAAGTTGGCCTTCGGAGTATCAAAAAACCCGACATAGTCTGGGTGCCTGCCTTCCGCCAGCGCGACATGACCGCCGCCGCCAAATGGGCGACGCCACGAAAAATACCGCTGGTTTTTGACCCCCTTATTTCCGCCTATGACAAGCAAGTATTCGAGCGTCAGAAATTCAGCGAAGGATCGGAAAAAGCCCGAAAGTTGCTGAGACGGGAAAAAGCTCAGTTCGATGCTGCCGATAAAGTCATCGCAGATACCGACGGCCATGCAAAATTCTTTGCTGGTACATTTGATATAATACTCGAAAAAATTACTGTAATCCCTGTAAGTGCTGAGGAAAATCTCTTTCTCCCTAAGCCGGTCCAACCAAAATCTGACATGTTGGAGGCCTTATTCTTTGGCAGCTTTATTGGGCTGCAAGCGCCCGCGGTTATTGTCGAGGCAGCAAAGCTCTGCACTGCTCCCATCCACTGGACATTACTTGGAAACGGGTCAGAAAAGGCAGCTTGCGAGACCCTCGCGGCGGGGCAGGAAAATATCTCCTTTGAAGACTACCTGCCTTACGATCAGCTCCCCGCCCGGATCCATAAAGCGGATATCCTGCTTGGTATTTTCGGGGCAACAGATAAGGCAGCAAGGGTTATCCCCAACAAGGTTTATCAAGCGCTGGCCTGTGGCCGCCCGGTTGTTACCAGAGCGTCAAATGCCTATCCAGAAGAAACCACCGGTTTGCTACAAATTCCCGCAGGTAATCCGCAAGCGCTGGCCGAGGTTATGGAGCGCCTATATAAGGGCCGCGAAAATCTCGCCGAACGAGGCGCTGCCGCACGGCAATACTATGAGCAGCATTTCAGCACCAGGAAGGTTGAAGACAGTCTGAGATCGGTTCTGGCAAGCCTCTAGGCGGAAAGCGCATCGCGCCCGGTATCGAACTGCAATTTGGCGAGCCGTGCATAGAGCCCGCCTTCTTTCATAAGCTCCTCGTGAGTGCCCTGGGTAACCACTCCGCCTTTATCCAGCACCACAATCCGGTCAGCGTTCAGCACTGTTGCCAGACGATGCGCGATAACCAGAGTAGTCCGGTTTTGCATCAAATGCTCCAGCGCGATCTGTACCAGCCGTTCGCTTTCCGCATCCAGTGCCGATGTTGCTTCGTCCAGCAGCAGGATTTCAGGATCACGCAGGATCGCCCGGGCAATGGCGATGCGCTGTTTCTGACCGCCGGAGAGTTTAATCCCGCGCTCCCCAAATTCGGTCGCGAACCCCTCGGGCATGTCATTGATAAATTCTGTGGCGATTGCAGCCTCGGCAGCGGCGCGGACTTCGTCATCCGTAGCATCAGGCTTACCGTAGCGGATATTCTCAAACGCTGTCTCGGCAAAGATCACAGCCTCCTGCGGAACCAATCCCATCAAAGACCGCAGTTCCGTCGGGTCAACATCATCGATCGACGTACCATCAATGGTGATCCGACCTGATTGCGGATCGTAAAAGCGCAGGAGAAGCTGAAATATGGTGGTCTTACCAGCCCCACTCGGCCCCACCAACGCCACCGTCTCACCCTTGTTGATCTCCAACGAGACGTTATTGAGCGCAGGTGCATCCGGACGGGAGGGATAGTGAAAAACCACATCCTCGAAATGAATATTTTTTTCAATATGGGACGTCATCGGCACCGGATTTTCCGGGGCGATGACTGTGGGTTTTTCGGCCAGGATCTCCAATAACCTCTCAGACGCCCCGGCAGCCCGTTGCAAGTCGCCCCAGACTTCGCTGAGCGAGCCCATGGACCCGGCAACCACTACCGCATAGAAGAGAAAAGACCCCAAAGTCCCTGCCGACATATTGCCTTTGACAACATCCGTCGCTCCGCTCCATAGAACAAAATCAATGGCACCGAAAATCAACAGGATCACAAGTGCTGTCAGCCAGGCACGGGCGCGGATACGCCTGATGGCGATGACGAAGCTGGTCTCCACTTCAGCGCCGAACTGCTGACGGTCATGGTCTTCATGGGTATAGGCCTGGGATGTCTGAATGGCGCGTAATGTCTCATCGGCCCGGGCGCTGACGGCGGCGACGCTATCCTGGCTGGCGCGACTTAGCTTTCGTACCTGACGGCCAAACACTATAATCGGTATGATAATAATCGGTACCACCAGCAGCACCATACCGGCCAGTCCTGGGCTGGTATAAATCAACAAGCCAATGCCGCCGATAAACAGCAGAAAATTTCGTAGCGCGACTGAAATCGACGAGCCGATCACTGTCTGGATCAGCGTGGTATCGGTGGTCAGGCGCGAGAGCACCTCGCCTGTCCGAGTGATCTCAAAAAAAGCAGGATTTAGCGTCAACACATGATTGAAGACGGCTTTGCGAATATCAGCGATGACCCGCTCCCCAATCCAGGAAACCAGATAAAAGCGCCCGAAGGTCGCGATGGCAAGTAAAGCTACGACCCCCATCAGTCCGATAAAAATGCCGTCAAGATCCTGAGACCCCGCCGAAAAACCCAAATCCAGCAGCTTTCGGATCTCCTGCCCAATCTGCAATGTCACTCCGGCAGCGACCACTAGTGCAATCATCGCGCCGATCATCTGGAGGCGATATGGCAAGACGAATCGTGACAATTGCCAAAGCCGCTGCACGACCTGCTTTGATTGCTTGCTATTCTCGAGCCCGCCGTCGATATCTGCGATGTCTGTCACGCCTGCCGTCCGCTTTGCTGGAAATTGTAGAGAATGGGTGTATACGCCAGCCATCAGAATGCAAGAAAAAATGCGAAATTGCACTTCTTTACTTGCCTTAAGCCCCAAGCTTTAATATATAGCGCGCTGAACAGATTTTAGCGTCCCCCAAAGGGTGAACCGACATGCAAAAAGATATACATCCAGATTACCACACTATCACTGTCGAAATGACCGATGGTACAACCTTCGAAACACGCTCCACTTATGGCGCAGAAGGCGATACCCTGAAACTCGATATCGATGTGAAAACACACCCTGCCTGGACTGGCGGCAACGCGCATATCCGTGATGACGGACAGGTCGCGAAGTTCAACAAGCGTTTCGCGAATTTCGGCTTGAAATAAGTCGAAGAGAAATCGGGCTTCAGAGCCCCGGAAACAGGCGCTCATGACAGCGCCTTTTTTCATGGAAAATTTGGGCGTTACCCGTGATATTTCTGGTAAGCATCAATGCCCTGCTGATCAAGGCGGGCAACGCGGCGATACAGGTTTTCACTGCGGGTCAGGAGAGAGACGAGGCCCTCGGGCAGATCACTCTCGGCCTCCTCATCGGTTTCCGGCAGGCAAACATCGAAATGCTGTAAATGGCAATCGTCGGCTTGTGCTTCCTCTTCCGTGATTTCACCTGCCTGCAATGCCCGCTGGTACATCAGCCAGGACATGGTTTCCGTGAGCCGCGTGGTCAGGCGAAGAGTTTCTGCTGCATAATCAAAACCGGCCTCCAGGGAAATATCCTTCACTAACTCCTGCCCTGGTCCTGCGATATAAGAGCGAGCCTCATGGACCAGCGCCAGCGCCTCGTCGTAGGTGCGCGAAAAGAAGATAGTTGCGACGTTATTGCCGCTATTTTCCTGCCCATCCATCCCCATAAACCGTCCTTATCCCGATACACGCCTGAATGACCAAATATAAGGGCCAAAAGTTAATAATCCATCTCCAGAAGTCTTGAATAGAGTTTAACTCACCCCATATTCTGGGTATCAGGCGCCAATAATGGGTCTGATATCAACGGGTTCGGCCGGTTACGGCGGACCAATCACATATTGCTTCTATTTGGAGGATATATCTATGCGTACTTATGATTTTTCACCCCTTTTGCGTTCTTCTGTCGGTTATGACCGTATTGAACATCTGTTCCGCGGCTTGGAGCGCGCCTCAACAGACAACAGCTTCCCACCCTACAACATCGTCAAGAAGGATACCGATAATTACCGGATCACCATGGCGGTCGCCGGGTTCAAGGAAGAGGAAATCGAGATTACAGCGAACCAGAATTCGCTCAAAATCGCCGGCAAATCCGCTACGGAAAAAGACGACGCAGAATATCTGCATCGCGGTATCGCGGGACGCTCGTTTAACCAGAATTTCGAGCTGGCGGAAACCATCAAGGTGACTGGCGCTGAAATGGAAAACGGCCTCCTGCATATCGACCTCGTGCGGGAAATCCCCGAAGCGCTGAAACCGCGCTCCATCGAAATTGGCAAAGGCAAGCTTATTGAAACCCAAGCAGCCTAGCTGATCATTTCCCAAGAATAGCCCGCCCCGTGCGGGCTATTTTTTGACCAGATTGAGGCTTTTAAGTCCGCTGTGGCCCAAATTTCGACAATCCCACCCCGGCAACAATTAGTGCACCGCCGATAATCATATCCGGCACAATTTCTTCGCCGAGGAATATATAGGCAAAGAAAAAGGTGAAGACGATCGATAAGCTGAACAGCAACGCAGCGGTAACGGTGGAGACCCGTGCGGCGGCTTCATACCAGAGCATGCAGGCAATCGCGGTCGGCAAGACGCCCAACAGGACGAGCAGCAGGATATCCAGCAAATCGACATTGTAGCTGGTGAAAAACAGAAACGGCGTCAGCAACACAGCTGACAACAAGAATATACCGAAAAGATAATTCATCCGCTCATTAATGCCCGATGTCTGGCTGAGTGCCCTGCTACTACCTACAATAAAGACAGCCCAGGTAACACCCGCGGCAATCTCCAGCAAATCGCCCACCCTGCCACTTCCACCCAGTACGAAATCCTGACGCACTGTAAAGATTACCCCAATGACCGCCAGTACGACGGCTGTCAATTCCAGCGGCGCCGGCTTGTGCCGCCAAAACAGGAATAGCCCGAAAATGACGAAGAAAGGCGCGGTGTTCTCTAACACCATAGCGTTCGATGCGTTGGTATATTCAAGACCTATATGGAAGAAAATGAAGTTGATGGTAACCGCGAGCATGGTCACCAGAAATGTCTTGTCCCTATAAGCGATGGTCACCTGATACTTGCGATACCGAAGGACTAGCAAAAGCGTGAGTGCAGCGATATACAGGCGTAGACAAGCGACGGCGACACCGCCCATATCCATATCCAGATGACGAACAATAACACTATGGGTTCCCCAGAAAAAGGCAGCGAGGAGTCCGTAAAGCATCCCTGAACCAAAGGGCGGTGCTGTCATGCAGTGACAGCATCCATTCGATGCGCCTCTTCTGCAAGTCGTTTCAAGGTAACCCGATCGACCTTGCCCGTCGCATTGAACGGCATTTCGCCCAGCACAACAATTTCTTCAGGCGCCTTATATCCAACCTTGGATTTGGCAAATGCAATAAGTGCGGGCAGTGCCGGGAGGGCTTCGCCGGCCTGTGCAGTGATATAGGCAACCACATTTTCCCCATGCACCAGATCATGGATACCAACAACGCCGGCATGTTCAACTGAACTATGCCCCTGCAAAGCCTCCTCTACCTCCTGCGGGCAGATATTGGAACCGTCATGGACAATGATCTGTTTCTTGCGGCCACAGAACCAGTAGTAACCGTTTTCGTCCTTTTTCATAACGTCGCCGGTGTCGAACCAGCCGTCTTGATCATAGGCTTCGTCTGTCGCCTCCTTGTTGTCCCAATAACACAGAGTGGTGCATTTGGCGCGCACCCACAAGCGCCCCGGGATATTAAGGGGCACCTCATTTCTGTCATCATCCCGGAGCACAGCTTCGAAGCCATCAGCGACCTCCCCGACAGACCCAATATGCTCAATCGACTTGTCACCGTTATAGTGGGACAATCCAATTTCCGTCATGCCATACAGTTCGGAAATGACGATACCGGCTTTCTCCATAAATTCATGCTCAAGCACGCTGGAAATCTTGTCACCGCCTGATACGCAAAGCCGAAGAGAGGCAAAATCGTCATGAATGCCATGACGATCACGTACCAACTCGAACAGCGCAGCCGGAATCATACAGAGCACCGTCGGCTTGAATTCGCGCAAGATTGGCAACATCTCGTCACCATCGAAGGAGCGGGCAACGATCAACTTGACGCCTCTCGCCAGAATAGCAAGAGACCATAAAAATCCGCCAAGGTGCGAAATGGAAGACCCCGGCAGCATGATATCATTGTCCTCTATCTCCATTGAGTTGGTCATATAGTGACACATCCAGCCCATGGTATTGAGGGAATGGGTAACGCCCTTGGGCTTGCCGGTGCTGCCAGAGGTAAAGAAAATCACATAGGGCGCGTCGGGATCGAGAACAGGCAACCCTATTTCCGGATGCTCAGCTTTCAGCATATCTTCAATGCGGGGACCGCGTCCCTCTTCTCCGCTGAAGGTTATTATTCCATGTGGCAGATCCTTCACCAGCTCGGTCTCCGCCAAATCCGCCTTCCGTTCGGCATGGGCAACAAGCACTACAGAGCCACTGAGACCCAGGGCATGGTCAATTTCCGGCGCCATATAGCGATAGTTGAGCGGCGTCGCCACCAGCCCGGCTTTGAGACAGGCAAGGTAATGGACGACTAATTCCCAACGGTTCGGCATCAAAGAGGCCACTCTGTCGCCTGGCTTCAGCCCATGGGCCAGATAGCTTCTGGCAAGACGGATGCTCATATCTTCCAGCTGCCGCCAGGTCCAATTCGCCCGGCGCGAAACCACGGCAACGTCATCCGGTTTTCCGGCCAGCCCCCTGGCCAGGATATTGACGAGATCAACTGGTGTATCGAGGCTGTTTTCGGCAGTGGTCATTCTATAATTCCTGTAACTTCACGTGCTGTGTTAAACGTAGCGTAAACATAGCATGCGAAGTTTACAAATTTATTCACCGACAGGGGCAAAACCCGTCATCAGAGCATGTAATATTATACGTTGTGCAAATATGAGGTTGATCATGAAGTTATTTATTCTCCTGCCGGCGGCTTTCTTGGCGGCCTGCTCCCCAAATGAAAAGCCACCGACACAAACCCTCGCCAATCCGGCATCCACCCATTGTATCGACATTGGCGGCACGCTTAAAATCATGACCGAAGCCGATGGTCAGGTCGGTTATTGCCATTTGCCATCCGGTGAGGTTATCGAGGAATGGGCGCTCTTCAAGCGCGATACTAAAAAAGCCAAAGAATGAGATGCGGGTAGCCTATTCCGTAGCGTCGAAGGCTCAAGACAGATATAGTGCGCTGAAACTTCGGATTAATTAACAGGTAGCCTGCGCATGTCCTCCTTGATTACCAGCACCATTGATTTTGATAAAGACGGCATCCAGCATGGATATCTGCAATTGCTGCATTCCGTGCATCGCTCCGCCTATGGCTTCATCCCTATCCCTATTGCCAGCATTAAAAACGGTGAAGGTCCGACGGTTCTTCTAATGTCCGGTAATCATGGCGATGAATATGAAGGACAGGTAATCCTGTCGGAGATGATCCGTACCTTGCCGTTGGACGAGGTTAGCGGGCAGTTGATTTTCCTCCCCATGGCCAATTTTCCGGCAGCCGAAGCTGGCCTTCGTACATCTCCGCTCGATCAAGGCAACCTCAATCGCTCCTTTCCAGGGAGTGAGAACGGCACGCCGACGCAACAGATTGCCCATTATATCGAGCACACCCTGCTGGAACGCGCCGATTATCTGTTTGATTTGCATTCGGGCGGCAGCTCGCTGTTTTATACGCCAACATTGCTGATTTCCCTTTATGGCGACGACCCGCATCTCGCCATAAAGAAGCAGGTTCAGAAAGCCTTCGGCCTGCCCTTTACCCTGTATTTCGAGCGCGATGAAATCGGTGGTTTTTCCTCCGCCGCGGCCTTTCGCAAGGGAGTGTGCAGTATCCTGACGGAGCTTGCGGGCGGCGGCACAGTCTCCAGGGGTTTGCCCGACATTGCCGGAGCTGGGCTTATCAGGTCCCTTAATACCATCGGGGTTCTTCGTTCCGCTCCCCCGCCCTCCGACATAATTTCCCGCAGCTTCGCAGAGGAAGGCAGCGTATTTGCCTCTGAACCCGGTGTTTATGAGCCGCTTGCAGATCCCGGAGAAGACATTAAAGCAGGCCAGCCCGCTGCCCTGATCCATCAAGTAGAAACACCTGGCCGTGATCCCGTCAGGCTTTTCTTCGAAACCGACGGTGTTATCCTTGCCAAGCGGCAGCCCGCACGGGTGCTTCGCGGTGATTGTCTGTTCCATCTGGGACATGGCGAAATACAGACCGAAGACTAGGCCGATAGATCGTGGAAGATATCTTCCTTGCCATATCGGTAAGCTTCGTCGCATTTGTCTCGACCAGTATCGACAATCTGTTCCTACTGATCACCCTGTCGCTGCATCCGAAATACGGTGCTGCGCGGGTGCGGGCCGGTTATCTGCTGGCCGTCGGCATGATGCTGGTGATCTGTCTGATCCTCGCCCAGAGCGTCCAGTTAATTCCGACCAACTATATCCCCTATATAGGCATCGTCCCTCTGGCGATTGGCCTGTACGAGCTATATCAACTGGTTACCGGCGGGAATAGTCCCGGTGGAGACACGCCCGACGGCCTCAACGCGGGCAACGGGACGGTCTGGACTATTGCCCTCATCATGCTCACCCATAGCTGGGATTCCATTGGTGTGCTGGCCCCCCTCCTCGCGGATACCAGAGGTGCGCTTATGCCCTGGATGGCCGTGAGCATCGTCGTTGCCGCCGCCTTGCTGATAGGACTTGCACAATGGGCTGTGTCCTACCCGAAAATCCGCAAGCTCCTCGCCAGGATAGCGCCGAAAATCCTGCCGTTCCTGCTGATCGGGGTTGGGCTCTATATTCTGATTGATACTCCGACTGATGTTACGATGGGGTAAAACTTCGTTGTCGGAAGCAGCAAAATTAGTAATATATGCATGGTTTCACAATATATCTGCGATTTAACTCTGTAGTTGCTTGGAAGTTTAATGAAATACGTTTTCCGTTTATCCGCAATTTTTCTCTTGATACTCACCGTTGCTGGTTGTGATCAAAGGCTCCAATCCCTCTATGATCCTGCAGGAATACCCATTCCAGACAGGCTAGCGACAGCACCATTGGAGACAATTTCCAGCGCGGTTATGCAGGGTGGCAAACTT